>OIGD01001889.1_pt1 | contig 18113 bp, 13 predicted proteins | sample 1582211 | NCBI WGS metagenome assembly OIGD01 (sample SAMN04414078, study PRJEB24778) | human gut metagenome | material: faecal | host: Homo sapiens
CGAGTGCAGAATGTGTGCCGCAGGATATGGCAGCTAAACTTTGGCAGAAGAACCGGGTCACGATTTTCTTCTTTCGCTTTGGATTCTTCTTCCTTATTATAGTCTGCGCAAATCGAACGGATGGTGCGGTTGATGGCATTAGGAAGATAAACCTTGCCATCGCCGGTGCAGAAAACGAAGCCGGAGTACCCATCAATTTCATCGGTGCAGAAACCAATGACCTTTTGATACTGGTATTCTTCCAGAAAAGCATCGAACACTTCATCAAGCATTGGAATGATACGGATGCCTGCCTTCGTTTTGGGAGAGTTCACATGGTTCGTGCAAGTGCCATCTTCCTGCACACGATAAACAAGATTATGGTTAATGCTGATCGTGCGGTTCTTGAAATCAACATCCTGCCACCGCAGACCTAACACCTCGCCAATGCGACAGCCAGTACCAAGCATTACTGTAAACAGTGGATACCATCCACGGTACTCTTCGCTATTGGCAATGTAATTCGTGAACGCGCGCTGTTCCGGAACAGTCAGTGCATGACGTTTCTTTTTCTCCCAACAATGGCTTTTCTTGATTTCAGTCATTACGCCATCCGTAGGATTTAAGCGTAACAGTCCATCACGGACAGCCATTGTAAAAGTAGGATGCAAGAGCGTATGTACGATTTCCATACTGTTGGGTTTGAATCCTTTCTCCAAAATTAGAGAATAATAGAATTTTTTCACATCGCTGTACTTGATTTTGCTAATGCGAAGTTTTCCAAAACCCTCACGAACGTAATGGTTATACATATATTTATAGTTCGTCATGGTGGACTGCTTCAAATCATACTTTTGGGAAATGTATTCATCGAACAGTTCATTCAATGTAATGCGATCGGCGCGGTCAGGGTCAAGACCATCCTCGATTGCTCTGCGAATTTTCACTTCCTTTTTTCTAAGTTCGCTCAACTCCTTTGCATAGACCGACCTGTGTTCGCCACGAAGCGTAGTATAGCGGAACACATAGCGGCCATCCTTTCGCTGCGATTCACCTTTCTTCAAGGCGTAACCACGAGAATCTTTTCTTGTTGCCATTCTTCTCACCTCGTAAAATTCGATTTAAGGAGAACAGTCATATCCTGATGACGGTTTATGTAGTACGTTGCAGTTACTATCCTCCGTCCTGTTCTAAGGATACACAAGTTACTCCTATATTACAACGATGCTACAAAAGTAATTTCTTGCAGTATTTCTCCAATATGTAATACTCCGGGGAACGGAGTATTTAGCTTCACATTCTGAATGTGTCCAAGTATTCCTCGAAGATTTCCAAATTTACAAGGACAACACGCCGAATTTTATAAATCGCCCCGGCTTCTCTTGCAAGTTCCTCAAATGTATGCAGTCCCATCGAGTACAACTCGGCACCCTCCTGATAGCGGACAAATTTTTTCGCATTCATTTTTGTTCTTTCAACGTCCTTTCGGGCGTAACCCATAAGCAAAACCTCCATGTTTTATTTTTGATATAAATTCAAAATCACCTGCTCACTCTGCGCATCCTGCACCTATTGCACACTGTGAGCAGGCTGAGCAGGGCTTTTTCAAGTTGATTCTTATTTTTTAATCCCACGGACTGGGAACATCAACGGGTAAAAACAGGTCAACGTCTACATTGTGAAAGCCCCTGTTTGTGCCGATGCACTTATCATCGTAGACGATGCCCAGACTTTTCTGATTGTCTTTCAGGTGGTGGATAAAGGTGGATGCTGCCAGCGGCTTTTCCAGGTTATCCAGACACCAGCGTTCATAGACTTTATAGAAATCCGTGGATTTGCACTTGGCACCCTGCCGAATTTCAAAGTAACCCTCGGATTTGAGGAAGCCCAGGATATTGTTGCCCTGCTCCATCGCTTCTTTCAGATTCGCGGCGGTGCGTTCGCTGATGGTAAATTGGTAATTGTTTTGAATCAGCCGATGCAGCCCCTCCAATGCCCAAAGCAGGATACCCTCTTTTTCACCCCGCATCTTGTCGATGAGGAAAGGATCGTCCACCCGGCCAACTAGCTTTTCCTTGGTGGTGAGCAGCAGTTAGCGGCGATAGAAGCCATTGGATTTGTCGTACAGTGCGTGTAGACTGCCATTCCCGAAGCAGGCAAACCGCACATATAGCGTACCCTGCACACTCTGCTGACCCTTGCGCTCAATGTCGATTTTATCTTCCAGTGTAACAAGGGTTTTGATGTTGTTGGTTTGCGGCAGGGCTTCGGTTTTCATGTCATCGTCCACCAGAAGCAGCTTGTACTCCAAGTCTGCATGAGCAAAGCGGTTGGTTTCCACCTTTTGAAGACTGCCTGTGTACATGCTGCTGCCGAACAATTCTCGAAGAATCAGCCCGATTCTGGATTTTCCCTCGCTGCCCTTGCCGACCATCAGCAACATTTTCTGCGCTTTGGTAACAGGCAGCAGGCAATAGCCAATGTATTCTTGTAAGGCCGGAATATCTTCTTCGTACAGCAGCTCGTTTAAGAATTGCAGCCAGCGTGTTGGTGCTGGTGCATCCGACACATAGGCAATGGGCAGTCGGTTCATGCAGTATTCTTTTTCAGGGGGTAAAGTGACCGTCCACAAAGTATGTGCCGTTTCGGACATGGATGCGGTCTGTCTGAATCTCCGGCGGCTCGGATGCGCAGGCCAACTTGATGGCCTGCATGATATGTTCAATGCGCCGCGCTACGCTGGTGGTTGCATAATAGCGAATCTGCTCATAGATTTCCTTTTTCAATGGGGCTTCATCCTCGATCATGCCATCCACCGTGAACAATCTGCCTTGAAAACAACGCATGGGGTGCAGGCTCAAAAAGTAATCTGCGAACAATGGTTCAATGATTTTTCCGTTGTCACCCACCCAGGTTCGGGCGGGTGCGCTATGCTGCTTCTTCGGTTTCTTTGCATCGTTCGATTGCTTTTCCAAGAGCGGTCACTTCCTTTCCGTTGAGTAGTTGTTGTTTTTCCGCTGGGCTTCCCTGCAAAAGAATATCCAGCAGATATTGCACACGGTCTGCATAGTGCATGCTTGCGACAAAACAGGGATGTAGGGTTTCCTCTGGATTTTGTGGCACATAAGTTATACGCCAATTTGCCAACAAGGAACGATAGCTGCACAAGATTTTGTAAAGTTGTTCTTTCGGGCTTAGTGGCTTTTCTACGGGTTTGCAGAGGAATCGTGGAGAATTGCCTGTTGCAGAAAGCCCAAAATCTGCAGCCAGCTTTTCAGCCGCCTGCCGCAAAGAAAGTTGAAACAGTTTTGCGGTGAGGTCGATTACATCACCATCCGCTCCACAACCAAAGCAGTGAAACCGAGAGTCCACTTTCATGCTGGGATTGCGGTCTGCATGGAATGGACAGCAAATCATGCTGCTGCGGTTGGACTGAAAGCCATAGGCTTCTGCAGCCTGCCGGGTGGTGATATTCAGCTTTACAATTTCAAATAAATTGTTGTTCTTGAAGATTTTCCTCCTTTACAGTTCTATGCCATGACTGTGCTTCTTCGGTTTGGTGCATGTCTGCTCACGCTGTGCGATTTCTTCCTGCCGCTGCTGCAGCTTTTGTAGAACAGACAGACGGGAATCCTCTTTGATTTGCTCCATGGCCGCTTTTTTCACCTCTGGGATATAGAAGAACTGCGTCCCTCTTGAAAGAAGGCTCTTGATTACCCCAATGATATTTTTCCGCAGGCAGAGTATTTGTTCTTCTGCATATTTTCTGGTGCGGAAGTCTGCAATTCGTTCTGGTTCCATTAACCATTCCAAATGTTGATCAATTTCATTTACAGCTTCCTGTAATGCTTTGTTTAATCCAACATCGGAAACCGCAAGGACCGCTTGGTCATAAGAACTATTTACCGCATCATTAAACAAATCGTTTACATCTACCCATTGCGAAAACAGTTCTTCTAATTCGTTCTCCTGGCTTCTAATTTTTTCATTGTTTTTCGAAATCTCTTCAGATTGCCTTATCGCCTGATTGAATAGTTCAGCATACTCATCTCGCTGGTTACGGCAATCTTCCAGCAATCCGACATATTGAATACTTTGTTCTTGCAGTTCTTTCTTCTGTTCTGCAATCCGTTCATTTTGCTTTTTCAGAATGTAATCCTGCTTTTCCAGATAAGCTCGTCCGCCGTATTCTGGCACTTCGTCCAGTTCCAGACCATGGCGTTTGGCAATCTCGAGTAGCATCGTGCGGCAGGCTGCATCGAATGTGATCTTGCGGTTGTTGTAGCGTCCAAGGGGCTTGTCTGGTTTTGGCAGTTCAAAACCCAGTGCTTCTAATGCCTTTTCCTGCTGCGGAGCAATCTCGCCATACTTGTTTTCACAGTCAAACACATGTCGTTCGTGGATGTGCGGCGTACCTTCATCCAGATGCAAGGCCCAATCCAGAATGTGAACGTGTTTGCCAAAACGCTCATGGAACTCGTCCATAAATTCTGTGACGATTTGAAAAAGTTCTTTGGGCGAAGCGTGGCTCTCCAGCGTTCCAAGCTGATAGATGCTTTCTTCGGGGCAGGTTTTCTTGCTGGCAAGCAAATCTTCGAGAGAACGGTTTCGTTCCGTGTGCCGGATTTTGGCGTTGCGCTCATTCTGCTTTTCGGTGAAGTTGGTGTAATGCAGTTTGTAGTAGAGCTTTTCAACTTCTTCAAAAGTGTCAGCCAGACTATCCACATCTTGGGGCTGCAAGGCAGAACGGATGCCGTTGTAGCAATCCCAATAAATGTTTTGCTGGACACGTTCCGGGTCGATATGCTCGCTGTTGGCAATGTCAAAACTGCGGTCATTGTGCTTTGGGTTATAAGTGCCGTGCTTTCCGGCGCGGCCATTGTGTCGGGTCAGTTTCAGCGACCATCTCTCCTTTCTGGGGTCACGCAGAGAACGCCGTGCGCGGGGTAGGGGCAACGCGGTGCAGCGAAGCTGCAAATCTGCCGCCTGCTATGCGCCAGATAATACCCAGTAGTATATGACGCAAGGCATCACATCCACTGGGCAAGACTGCCGTCCTTGACCTGCGCAAAGAGCTGCACTCTCTGCACTCTTGCGCCGAACAACCTGACAGACAAAACTTTGCGAAGTCCTCTCTGCCAGCTTGCCCGGTTCTTCTTCGGTGTCGGTCTGCCCGCAAGCTGTTCCTGCCCGATTTCCTCCGGCGTATGGCTTCTTCTTGGTGCGCTCTTGTCGTGGCGGCATTTCTCCGAAAAAGCATATTAACTTGCAGCCGATCATGTTGTTGTCAAGGTACAGTGTGGTTTTGTAAGAAGTTGTGGACTTTCCAAAATGCAAAGGGGTTCGTTTCTGAAAGTAGTCCCTACACCCTATACAAACTTAAAGGGGTATTTTTAAACGGGGTCTTATGAAAATTTGGGAAATTTTCACTTTTTCAAACAACCTCCTATACCTATAACATTCTAAAAAGGGTGTTTGGCAACCTGATTTTCAAATTTTATTTGAACGCCTTCTTACTTCTTACACCAATATGAATCTATAGGGCCGCTTTGGAATACAATTTTGGACAAAAAGAAAAACGGTAAAGTTCACAATAGAACCTTACCGTTTTGGGGAATGCTGCACAGCAGCACCGTATTATTTCTTTTGGTTTATTATTTCATAACTGCGTTCAGCAATGTCTGATAGTCACTCACCACATCGTATACCACGTTTTCATCGTTCAGTGCCTTGAAATGTGCACGGGCACAATCAATTTTAGCCTGTTCTACCGGGGTGATGTGATTGAGCTTCATGGAATCCAGTGTGCCTTTGGTTTCAGCAACAAAGTAGATGTGCTTGACTGTGCCCTCATAGAACGCAATCGCCCAGTCGGGATTGTATTTTCCAACAGGTGTGGAAATATAGAATCCATCTGGCAGCTTTACATAGACTGCCACATCACGGTTCGTATCGAGGTCGGCGGCAAAATCACGCTCATTGCTTGAATCGTAAATCAAATGGTCATACAGATGCCGCTGTACTTTCATGACGTTCGTACCGAGTTTTCCCTTCAAAGTCGGCTCAGTGAAAATGTCCGTATCGTAATGTTCATCCAGAATATTGTAGGTGATATGCTGGATGATGGCCGTTGCCTTTTCGTCATTGATGAGGGCAGCTGCTTTTAGGATGAACTCTTCCGGGTTATCCTTGAACTGATCGAACACCGCTTTTTCAATGCCGACCAGAATCTGTACAATCGCCTTGCGGGTCAGCTTGGTTTTCAGCCACCAGCTTGCCAATCAGGTCATACTTGACGCTCTGACTGGCGTGAATTTTGGTCTGTGGGTCATATTTATGCTGATCCGCTTTTGCGAAAGCAGAGCCATCTAACAGAGAATCCTTGGATTTGATCTCCGTCATTTCACCGGATTCTACTTTGAAGTAAATCTTTGATACGTTCAGATTGCGGTTGAGCGAGCGAATGGACTTTTGCACCAGTTCATCTGTGTCAAAATCCACCACATAAACCGATTTCGGGCTGATTTTGTTCCAAAGGGCCTTGAACTCCGGCATGGCCAGCTTGTCCGGGTCGATTTTCAACTCCACATTGTTGGAACGTGCATTTTCAGGCAGCATGACCTTATCGCTGTAAACAGAATCCAACAAATCAATGACCGATGCTGCACAGTCTGCAACTTCTTCTGCCACCTGCACCGCATGGTTTGCATGGTCGGCATAGTACTTGTCCGTCAGCGCACCATGGCGGTCCACATAGCCATTCTGCACCAGATCAAAATAGATGGCAGCGGCGGTGTCTGCATCCACAATCTGTTCGTTGCCGTTTGTATCCGTAAGAACTCTGCCAACAAACAAGGCTGCATCCACCTTTCTGGGGCGGTTTGCAACTGCTTCGGCCAGTTCGCTTTGCAGGCCTTTGGCGAAGCTGTCATAACTTTCGCTGGCAATGACAGTCAGGATGTTGATGTTATGCACATCGTTGCCCAGAACATTCGCATCCATACGTTCGCCGTTCTGGTTGACACACAGACGCAGGCCGCGGCCAACCTCCTGCCGTTTGCGGACTTCACTGCTGCTCTGTTTCAGGGTGCAGATCTGGAACACGTTCGGGTTATCCCATCCTTCCCGGAGGGCAGAGTGCGAGAAGATAAAGCGCACGGGGGAACGCTTGGGGTCCCGGTCAAGAAGAAGCTCCTTGTTTTTCATAATCAGGTCATAGGCACTGATGTCATTGGAGGTTTTCTCCCGCTTGTCATCGCCTGCAACCTGATTGACAAAATGGCCTTTCTTATCCACCGAAAAATAACCCGCATGGGTATCGTGTGCAGAAATTGCTTTCAGGTAGCGGATGTAATCATCCTCGCCCAGCGAAAGCTGCATCTGGCCGACAATATCCTCGTACTCCTGCTCAAACATCTCTGCATAAATGCCGTTATAGGGCTGGCCAGCGGCATCGTAGCACTTGTACTTGTCCACTTCATCAATAAAGAACAGGCTCAGCACTTTAATACCCTTGTGGAACAGCTGGCGTTCCCGCTCAAGATGCGAAAGGATCGTTTCCCGAATCTGGATGCGGCGCAGCTGGTCCTCGTCCACCTTGCCGACCACATCTCCGGCAAACAATCGGACACCATTCAGAAATTCAATGTGGTTATCACGACCATCAATCTCTTTCACCACATAGCCATCCTTATATTCGTCCAGATTGCCGGAGTAGTCATAGAGGTTGAATTTCAGCCCAACGGTGCGCGTTACTTTGCGCAGGCCGGATTTTCCCTTGCAGTCGAACTGGATCGTTGCCGTAGGGTCTGCCTTGGAAAGATTGATGCTTTCCAGATAGACGAATCCATCCGTAGCGGTACTGCCGGATTCCGTAATGCCTTTGACCACGATTTTCTTGACCAGACGCTTATTATAGGCTTCCATTGCATCCAGCCGGTAGACCATGTTGTAGATGCTGTCTGCACGGTGGGTAGCCGAGTAGCGCAGGGTGATCATCGGGTTGAACTCTTTCATCCGCTCTTTGGTCTGCTTGCCCTCCACCGACTGCGGCTCATCAATAATCAGAATCGGGTTCGTCTTTGCAATAATGTCAATGGGCCGACGGGAACAGAACTCGTCCAGCTTCATATAAATACGGCGGGCATCTTTGCCTTTGGCATTGAAAGCTTGCGAATTGATGATCATGACATTGATTGAACTATCCGAGGCAAAGCGGTCAATTTCCGTCAACTGTGCGGAGTTGTAGATAAAGAAGCGAATCTTCTTGCCGTACTCTTCTGCAAAGTGATCCTGTGTGACCTCAAACGATTTATACACACCCTCACGGATGGCAACACTGGGCACGACCACGATAAACTTACTCCAGCCGTAATGCTTGTTCAGCTCATACATGGTCTTGATATAGGTGTAGGTTTTGCCGACACCTGTTTCCATCTCAATGGTAAGGTTATAGTGTCCCTCCAACTGCTTGGATGGTTCAATCTGGTTGGTGCGCTGGATTTTTTGCAGGTGCTCCAGAATAATACTGTCGTTCAGCTCTGGTACAATCTGTTCATTGCGCCAGCCTGTGAAGCTTGTTTCCATATCAGTCTGGTAAATGCCGCTGCCGTTGTCGATGCGGTAATTCGTAGTCAGGTAGGGCTGGCCCGCAAAGACGTCCACCACGGCTTTTGCGGCATCTGCCTGAAATTTCTGGTGTTTGAATTGAAGTTTCATCTGCTGTTCTCCCTCAAATCACCTTGACATCGGTATCCTGTGCATACAGCTTGAAAATCTCAAACACGTTGATCTTTTCCGGGCTGCTGGCAAAGGAAGAATCCCGGAACACTGCACGGCGCGGCTTGCGCTTGGCGATTTCCTTGATAACATTTTCCGGCACATTGCTGTCAAAGCAGGCAATCAGGGCATCGGGAACATTCAGCGCAGCATCGCCGGGTGCGTAGGTGTGAACGGTACAGTTGCCGATTTTCTCAGACCGATACGGCATGGACAGCGGTAGTCCCCAATCCAGCAGACAGCCAAACAGCAAATCAAGGTCGGTGCGGTCTTCCTTGATGTTGCTTTCCAAATCTTCAAGGTTGGTCTGGGAGTATTCTTCGGCAGAATAATAGACGTCCTTCATATTGGTATCGTCCAGCTTGAAAACGCGAAAGCCCACATCTGGATTCTTGCTGATATCCACCATTTCAATCGACGGCTTTCCATCTCCCGCGTCAATCGTTTTTACAATTTTAGCAGTGGTATCATCGCCCGGCTTAGAGCCATCCATGCGGTTCAGAGGAACGCACTTCCAGCAATCATCTTCCTGCTTGATTTTTTCGCCAGCTCTGCGGATACGCTCTTTGCCAATATCACAAATAGTCTTATAGCCTGCTTTGTAGGCTTCGCTTTTTTCATCGCAAGGTTCGGGCAACTGCACCATAACAAATTTGCGATGGCCGCCATCTTTAGCATTCAGTTGCATAACGGCATGAGCGGTCGTGGCAGAGCCAGAGAAAAAGTCAAGGACAATAGCCTCCTTATCAATTTTGGATATAATATCGATGAAAAAAGAAATCAATTCAACTGTTTTCGGATAACTAAAAACTTTTCCATCAAAGATGTCAGTAATTTCTTTTGTCCCATCCAGCGACATACCGATATTATCCGGGAGCTTTGTACTGACAGGCATCAATCCAAACATTTCACCAGCCTTTTTCATATCATCGGATTTCCAATATCTAAAAGCAGGCTTAGATATATTTAAAAAGGGATAGTCGTCAGGAAAGACAATTTTGCCCTCAGCATAGTATTGAGCGAATGTTTCTTTTGTTACAGCCCAAGTTCTTAACGGATTAACAGGGTATTCTTTTCCGGTTTTAGGATTCACCATTGTAAATGCAGAATTCGGACGCTCAGCTGCTGTACGCTGTGTTGTTAAATCATGAATTCTCCAAGGTTGATGGGGATAATCCTCAGTTTCAAAATATTTTCGTTCCGTCCCAGTTGTGCGTGCAATGAATTTTGAGGTTTTTGCAAAACAAACAATCCATTCATAGTCCTGAGAAACACCAAATGGGACATCTGACTTTGCTGTACGTTTTCTCCATGGAAAAGTAGCCACATAATTACTTTCGCCGAATATTTCAGCTCCTAATTTTTCGAGATTATCTCGTTCATTGTCATCTATTGACATAAAAATAACGCCATCATCAGTCAGAAGATTCCGTGCCAGCATTAGCCGGGAATACATCATGCTGCACCAATCGGAGTGAAAACGCCCGTTGCTGTCATTGTTCTTGAACAGCCGATTCTCGTCCTCGTCATACATCCCCATCTGGCGGTTTTCTTCATCCTGCGAACGCATGAAATCGTCTGCATAGATAAAATCGTTGCCCGTATTATACGGCGGGTCAATGTAAATCATTTTGACTTTGCCCAGATAGCTCTCCTGCAACAGCTTGAGTACTTCCAGATTGTCGCCCTCAATGTAGAGATTCTCGGTATCATCCCAGTTCTTGCTTTCTTCCGGGCAGGGGCGCAGGGTCTTGCGGATGGGCTTGTTGGCTTCTACAATGGATGCCTTTTTGCCCACCCATGTAAACTCGTATGCTTCATCTCCGTCTACAACGTCCGGCGAGAGCATCTGCTTCAGCAGTTCAAAGTTGATACCGCGCTTGTAAACCTTGTGGTCGGTGGTACTCTTTTCCTCGTCCAGCATTTCTGTGATGCAGTTGGGGAAGAGCGCGGCGATTTTATCAATGTTCTGGGCTGTCAGGTTGGGGGTCTGCATTTGTAGCTTATACATGCGTATTTTCCTCTTCGCTCTCTATATATTGTAGATATACATCACCATCTCTCAAATTATCTGGTGGTGGCTCTTTGCCGGAATATATTCTTGGTATTTCATCAACTTGTTTTTGGAGTTCCTTCAAATCCAACGTTGTTGCAGCTAAATTGTCCACTATATTTTTGAGTTCCTCTTGAGTTGTTTCCTTTGCGATTTTTATAACAGCGTAGGTATCAACGCCATTGTTCACAATGAGCGTTTCTGCTTGTGTTATTTTGCTATTTGTAATACACTTTGCAGCAATTTTATTAGCTTTAGAAAGATTCAAGCATCCAATAATACCAACAACAGCACCCACTACCCCAACTATTAAACTCCAAATTCCAATCCAATCAGAAAAACTCATCCCAGTACCTCCATTTTATCTTACAGCTAAGTCGTTTTCCGCACTGTTTCTATCAGATGTTTTTGAAATTGCTTTCAAACTATTTGTAAATTCATCAAGAAGATATAGGACTTGTGCTTCATCAGGAGCCAAATCTAAAAAATTTACAATTTTATCTTTTAGTTCAAGCATACTTTGTCTACAATTAGCATCTCCATTGAGGACAGCACCCATTTTCTGAGTATCCACTGCACACCGATGGTACTTGGGATTTCCAAAAGCAAAATCTGGAGTATAGATGTTCGTGTAATCGCACTGGGCAACCCAAGCCGCACCCAATTCATTCATGCAGGCAGGGCTTTCCAAGTAATCATTAGACCAAAGTATAATCATAAAAATTTTGCGGTTTATATTTTTCCTAAGATAATTGAATATATTTTGATCTAGTGGAATTTTATGAAGTGGATGCGAGCTGTAAATCAGCTGTTCCTTCCTTACACCTAAGCCTGTCATGAATTTTTCCAGCGCATTACCATAATATATATCTGTTGTGCAGTGACTTAAGAAAATAATGGGTTCCTTTGAATTGACCGTGTTGATTTTTTCGTATTCATTAACCGCTGTTTTAGGTGTAGCTTCTGCTTCAGAGACTTTTTGGATTGCAGAATGTATTAAATCAGCAATTCGTTGATGTTCATCCTTATGACAAACATACTCGTTATTGTGAATTTCTGCCAAATTCTTTTGATACAAGCCATCTATTTCCTCAAGGCAATAAAGTGTTCGCTCTTTATCATGCTCATTTAGTGCTTGCTTCAATGATGGCAAAAGCATGGTTGCATGCGTTTCGTCCGAATAGTTTGTAAGGGTGGTTTCAATTCCCGGAAATTCTATCAGCAATTGATCATAAATATTCATGATAATCCTCCCGTGTTTTTCAAATTCTTTTTTAATTGTTTCAGTTCCGCATTCATCTCTACCTGACGATTGAACTGTTTTTCTTTCCGAATCTTATTCTCCAATGCCGCAATCTGCTTTTGCAGTTTTTCACGTTCCGCAGAGCGTTGGATGTTCTCCGCAATGCTGTATGCGGCACTCCAGCTCTCACCCTGCAACCGGGCAATCTGACGCACCAGTCCATCGTAAACTGCCTCTAAGCTCAGGCCGCTTATCGCAAGGGACAATTCTGTTTCTGGCATCCAGTCTGTATGCAGATAGCGGCTTACCCTGGCACTGCTGTTCGCAGATGTATCTTTACAGCCGATCCAAGCCTGCACCTTATTCTCATAAGAAAGAACAAACAGAATGTGATAGGGGATTTCACTGTCGATTTGGCGCAGAACAGCTTCATCCAGCTTTGGCCCGGTCAGACACAGCTCGAAAATCTCGATCTCTGTCACCCGCTCTCCGGCAGTGAGATTCAAGGTGGACACTGCCAGCTTGTTGCGCCAGTAGATACAGCGCAGCTGATCTGCAAACAATCGCTTGACTGCCGCTGGAACGGCAGCGTTTTCATAGAACTTCTGTTTCGGAATCCGTTTGTTAAACTCCGTGGAGGGTGGAAAGCCCAGCATTGATCTCACCTCTTATTGTACCACAAGGAAGCAAATCAGTTCAAAGTCATCCAGCCCGGAAATCGAAGAAAGCAGGGCCGTCGTACCACCCAGCTTGAACAGACTGTCAATGTCGCTCTCTTCCTTTGCGTCCAGAATGGAATTGATGGCCTCGCTCAGCAATTCAGAATAGGCAGACATATTCTTTCCATCGTCCGTGGCCTGATTGAACTGTTGGCAAAGGCTCTGGTCGGGTTCGGTTTTGCCTTTGCAGAGCAGCCGCAGACGATCCAGCAGCTCTTTCGGAGAAAGATAATCGCAGACAGTCGAGCCATCCTGCCCAATATAAACCATGTAGAATGGATGCAGACGGTTTTGCTGATCCACATTGATCTCATTGTTGATGTTTTTCAGAACAAAAATCACACCCGGAGGTGCATCGGGCGTCGATGCAACAATTGCGTGCATCCCAAGCGGCGTATGCTCTACATCATCGTGCTTCTTCATATAGTCCAGCAAGTCCAGCCGGAACTCGTTCAATCCCAAGTCCATAATGGAAATGCCGCCCGACATTTCTTCCAGATCGACTACCTCATTCTTTAACCGTTTGAGTTGTGCGCTGCGATATTCCAAATCGCCTTTTTCTTCCGGGCTGATGAGGTTATCATCCCCTGTGGAAGTCATGACCGTCAGCTTCATTCGGGTTTCCACGCGGCCCTTCAGGTTGATGTATTCATCCAAATCCACATCCGGCCAGAAGTTGACCAACTGGATGCAGCGATTCTGGCTTCCGATGCGGTCAATGCGGCCAAAACGCTGGATAATACGCACGGGATTCCAGTGAATATCATAGTTGATCAGATAATCACAGTCCTGCAAGTTCTGACCTTCTGAAATGCAGTCGGTGGCGATCAACAAATCAATATCCGCCTGATTCGCGTTCGGCAGGCTGTCCCGCCGCTTGGAAATGGGCGAAAAGCAGGTGAGAACTGTATTCAGATCCCCACTGAGTTTGGGAATGGTTGTTTTGCCATCCACGCTGCCGGTGATTTCGGCAGTGTTCAGCCCAAACTTTTGCTTTACATAGCCGGAAATATTCTGATACAGATAGTCAGCAGTATCTGAAAACGCAGTAAAAATAATGATTTTCCGGTTGCCGGGATTGATGGGATGCCTTTGCTTTTCGTCAATCAGGCGCAGCAGTTCTTGCAGCTTGGCATCGTATGCAGGGGTGATATCCTGCACCATCAGGGAAAGAAGCTCCAGATTTTCAGCATCTTTTTCCAGATCGTGCAGCCACGAAACGTGGTCCATATCCGCAAGGTCAATTTTTACTTTGCGGCCAACTGTAAAAATGTCGTTGTTCTGGTCATCATCGTCCCAATCGGTTGCATCGGAAATGTCGTTCAGCTCCAGTACACGGCTGCCATTTTGATATGAACGTACCGATTGCATGGTATCTTCAATCAGTTTACTGATTCGGTCAATCGTCAGCCGGAACGCATAAACAGAACTTTCCAGCCGTTTGAGCAGGTTAATGCTCATCAGACGGCGGATTCCCTCTTCACGGCCTGCCTGCGTCAGCCCCTTTCCATGCTGGCTGGGGTCGATGTATTTGGAAATCCGAGAGGACAGAATAAAGCTGGTTGGTGTGTAAATGTGCAGCGTCAGCGAATCCAGTACATTATAGATCTGTTGGTAGTTGATTGCATTATCAAGGCTTGTCAGGCATGGCTGCACAGAGATTGGCTTCAACCGTTCCGGGAAAGTACCAACATCAGAAATATTATAGTATTTTTCGATATGTCGGCGAGAACGTGCAATCGTCACACTGTCCAGCACCTCAAAGAAATCGAAGTCCAGTGCCGCAAGCAGCGCATTTGTGGTACGCTCTGTGACAGGAAGCTTGCTCCATGTATTGAAAGCCTTTTGCGCCTGCCGGAAAATTTCATCAATCGGAGACGAAGTATTCAGCTTTTCATTGATTTTTCCGGCATCTCCCTCATAGGCAAGCGCAAGCTGGTTTTTCAAATCCACAAAACGATTATTTACGGGTGTTGCCGAAAGCATCAGCACCTTGGTGCGCACCCCAGAACGAATCACGCGATTCATCAATTTTGTGTAGCGGTTTTCTTTCTCATCAGTAGAGGTATTACTGCCATTGCGGAAATTGTGGCTTTCATCAATCACAACAAGGTCAAAGTTCCCCCAGTTAAGCGCAGCAAGGTCAATACTGTTAGAGGTTCCGCCGGAACGGCTCAGATCTGTATGGTACAACACATCGTAACGGAAACGGTCTTCTACCAGTGGATTGTTGACGTAGTTGCCTTTATAGATGTTCCAGTTTGCTGCCAACTTTTTGGGACAGAGTACCAAAACGGATTTGTTGCGATTTTCATAGTACTTGATTACAGCCAGTGCAGTGAACGTCTTGCCAAGGCCCACGCTGTCTGCAAGAATGCAGCCGTTATACTGTTCCAGCTTGTGGATAATGGCCAACGCTGCATCTCGCTGAAAATCATAGAGCATATTCCAGATTTTACTCTGCTTGAAACCCGTAGCTTCATTTGGGAGATTATCTTCTGACACATCCTCCAAAAATTCACTGAAAATATTGTAGAGGGTGAAGAAATAGATAAAGTCCGGGCTGTTTTCTCGATAAGCTGTGCTGATGCTTTGCAATACAATGTCTGTAACATCCTGAAGTCGGGAAGAATCATTCCAGATTTCATCAAACAGCGACAAAAAGTAACGGCCGTTTTCAAAGGCTTCGGTTCGCTGAACAGGGTAGTATGCGTTGTTTCCGCGTTCACAACCAAGGTCGACCGTTGTAAACCCACTGATTGGCATATAAGAACTTTCACCAACCGTCATGAAACCGGGCATTTGCTCTCCACTGACGTTGGAACGAAATTTTACTTTCCGTCGCACCCAGTCGGCACATTCTTTCGCCAGTGCTTTTTGGGTGAGTTCATTCCGCAAGCGAACCTCAAATTCTGTGCCGTAAAGACTCTTTTCACGGGTCAATTTCGGAATATAGAACTCTCGCCGCTCTTTTGGCGTATTTTCCTGCACAAAGGTCGGTGAAGTGAAAATAAAGCGAAGTTCCGCAATTTCTTCCAACTGTTTCTTTAATTCCTGATACGCATAAATGGAAAAACAGGCCGCAGCAATGGACACGCGGCTCCCTTTCTGCATAGTATCCTGTAAATCTTCCCGAACAGTATGGTTGATATTATCCAGAATTTTCATAGAAGAGTCCCCGCAATCGACTGACTAAAGCGAAAATTAACTTTCAACGACAAGATACAACAATTCATTTTAATGATACTCTAATCAGGTTGGAAAATCAATCGTTGCTCAAGCAGAAAAAGCTCAGCAGGCACTAAACGGATAAAAAGTTTTGAATTTGGCCTTCAAATAAGGTATAATGAATTTACAAACGCTAAAGATTAAGAAGCGAGCAGGTGATACCATGCCTTTCCCCCTCGACCATTACATTGAAGCCTCCCATGTGGATTACAAGGAACGTCTTGAAGAGAAAAAGCCGCGCAGCTGGCTGAAATCCGTATCGGCATTTGCCAATACCGAGGGCGGACACCTGATTTTTGGCGTAAAGAATGAGCCGCGCGAGGTCGTAGGATTGGAAAATCCGCAGGCTGTGGTGAGCAGATTGACGGAACTTATCAAGGTCCGCATCGACCCTACACCACGCTATCGAGTGCGGGAGGTCGAAATAGAGGGCAAGTCCTGCGTTGATCTGGAAGTACAGGACGGCCCGGCGTATCCATATTATTATGTCTTTGACGGTTCCCATACGGCCTATGTGCGGCATGGCGACCAGTCCGAAGAAGCCACTTCACGGGAACTGAACGAGCTGATCCTACAAGGTATGAACCAGACCTTTGATGCCCTGCCCAGTTCTTATCGAGTGGGTGATGTCAGTTTTACACTGCTGGCCGCGACGTTTAAGAATCTGAAAAAAGAGGAGTTCGACCTTGAAAAGGATTTGCCTTCTGCAGGACTGGTAACCGATGATGGACAGATTACGAATGGCGGCCTGCTGCTTTGCGATCAGGGCGTTCTGAAACAATCCCGTATTTTCTGCACCCGCTGGAAAGGCAACTACAAGGGAAGCGTTGAAGAAGATGCTCTGGATGACAAGGAATTTCAGGGCGCAAGTCTGATCACACTGCTGCAAAATGCGGAAGATTTTGTTCGCAACAACAGCAAAAACCCGTGGAGCATCCGTGGTATGACCCGCGAAGAACGCAGTGACTACCCGTATAAGGCCGTTCGTGAGGTGCTGGTCAATGCGCTGATCCATCGGAATTATCAGATTCTTGGTTCGGAGATTCATGTGGAAGTGTTCGATGATCGACTGGAGATCACTTCGCCGGGCGGCATGATGAATGGCCGCAGGGTGCAGGATATGGATATCCGGCATATTCCGTCTATGCGGCGCAATCAGGTGATCTCGGATGTGTTCTCGCGGCTTGGCTTTATGGAGCGCCGCGGCAGCGGCATTGACCGCATCCTGAACTCTTATGTGGAAGTGGCTCAGAAGCCGACTTTCTACTCGGATTCAGATTTCTTTATCGTCACACTGCCGAATAGAAGTGTAGCGACTCCGGCACAAATCAGTATGGAAAGTGTGGCAAGTGGTGCGGAAAGTGCGGAAACCTCTGCGGAAAGTGCGGAAACTTCTACAGTGCTCCACGGAATGAGTACGGATGCAGAAGTGAGTGAACTTTGCGAAAGGCTGAATGGCACGAGACTAACTGCAAGTACAAAAGAGCGGACGCTTGAACTTTTCAAGAGGTATCGGTATCAATATCAGTTCCGCAGTATAAACGTTGCACAGCTATATGGCGTTCAGAAATCTCGTGCATCCTCTATTATCAAGAATCTTATCAAGCATGGATTGGTGACGTCACCAGAATATGGCGTATACCAATTTGTGAAGAAGTAACACCGCTATCAACAGGTGTTTTTTGAAAACCAAGCGGTGAAGCTGTTACAGCCCATGGAACGTCTTAATATAATTTGAATTATCATAATCGAAATTATATTAACCGCCTGCGCAGAAATGCCCACTCCCTGAGGACTCCTCAGACGAGTGGGCATTCTTCTTCCTGCATATTAGATTTACTTCTGTGGTCACTCAAATCGCCACCAAGTCATAGATCAAAAATCATCATTTTTCATTTGTCCCAGAGTAAGTGCACGGTTTCTGCACTGTTTTTGCACGGTTTCAAGGGATGCAATGGGTACTCTGACTTGCAAAATACGACAAAGGGTGCAGAAATTTCCGGGCAGAAAATCACGATGCTTTGCACAAAAATAACGTAAACTCGAAAGTTTCAAAATCAGAGTATTCTGCCCGGTGGGCTCTTTTAATCAGAGGGCCAGGGATTCGAGTTCC
>OIGD01001895.1_pt1 | contig 18069 bp, 13 predicted proteins | sample 1582211 | NCBI WGS metagenome assembly OIGD01 (sample SAMN04414078, study PRJEB24778) | human gut metagenome | material: faecal | host: Homo sapiens
CGGTTTCTGCGCGCGCAGCGGCAATGGCGCGGGCGCGCTCATCGTCCTGACGGGGCGACTTCACGAAGACGCGGCGGCGGCGCACTTCCACTTCAATCGTGTGCGCTCCGCCCTGGCCGTCCTTCTGACGGATGGTGGAGGTTTCGCGGCGCTTCACAGTGATCTTGCTGGGACGGTCGGGCACGCGTTCGCTTCTGAGGCTGTCCAAAAGCCGGCGCTTGTCGGCTTCGCTTAATTCGTCGGTCTCGCCCGTCTTTTCAATGCCCGCGGCTTTGAGCTGTGCGAGCAGCGTCTGAGCGGGGATCTTCATTTCCCGGGCAAGATCGATAACCGTATTGTTTGCCATATTCTTTTCTTACTCCTGCCGCTGACCGCACCGCAACCGCGGTTGTTTCCGGTGCCTGCCGCCCGATTGACTCACCGGGCGGCTCACGGCCGTTTTCCTTATCGTTAATCGAACTTGTCCCGGACTCACTCGGCCCAGGAAGCACGTGCCGCCATGATGAGTTTGCTGGCGGCTTCTTCATCAAGCCCCGTCTTTTCGACGAGTTCTTCGGTATCCAGATCACCGAGCTCATCGGCGGTCTTCACACCCGCGCCCACGAGCTTACTTGCAAGGTCATTGTCCATGCCTTCAAGCGCAAAGAGCGAGGGGTCGGCCTGACGGAGGTTCTCCTCACGCTTTAAGGCGCGGGCCAGAAGCACCGTACGGGCCTTTTCGCGCACTTCGGGGAGCTCTTCATCGCTAAAGAGCCCGAGGCCCGCGATTTCCTGTTCAGGCACGTAGGCAAGTTCCTCGAGGCTGTAGATGCCGTCCTCAAAGAGCGCGCGGGCCGTGTCTTCGGAAATACCGAGTTCGCTCACGAATTCCCCGGTCGCAGCCTGCATTTCGTCTTCACGCTTCTTGTCGGCTTCTTCTGCCGTCATGATGTTGATCTGCCAGCCGGTGAGTTCGCTCGCCAGACGCACGTTCTGACCGCCCTTACCGATCGCAACGGCGAGGTTGTCTTCGTCGACCGTCACATCCATGCTGTTGGCGTCTTCGTCGGCCAAAACCTTACTCACTTTCGCGGGCTTTAAGGCTTCCACAATGTACTGCACGGGGTTTTCGTCCCAGCGCACAACGTCGATGTGTTCGCCGGCGAGCTCGTTGGTGACGGCGGTGACGCGCGAACCGTGAATACCGATGCAGGTACCCACCGGGTCAATACGCTTGTCGCGACTCATCACCGCGATCTTGGCGCGCATGCCGGGATCACGGGAAGAAGACTTGATTTCCACGACGCCTTCTTCGATTTCCGGCACTTCAAGCTCAAAGAGTTTGTTCAAAAACTGCGGGCAGGCACGCGACAGAATCACCTGACGGCCCTTGGTGTTTTCTTCGACCTTGAGCACAAAGGCACGCACGCGGTCACCGTTACGGAGGTTTTCGCGCGGAATCATTTCGCTGCGGGGCAGAAGCGCTTCAAGGCGGCCGATTTCAACAATGGCGCCGTCCTTCATCACGCGCTTGATCTGGCCGTTGATGATCTGCTCGTCGCGGGCGAGGAATTCCTTGAGGATCTGTTCGCGTTCGGCGTCCCTCAAACGCTGCAGAATGACCTGCTTGGCGTCCTGGGCAAAGCGGCGGCCGGAGCTGTTGATGTTTTCAATCGGCTTTTCGATGTAGTCGCCCACCTTGATCTCAGGATAGTCGTCGATCACGTCGGAGAGCATCTCCTCGCGGTCGGGCTGCTGCAGGCCTTCGTCGCCGCTCACCACAACCCAGCGGCGCTTGGCGGTCCAGTCACCGGTGCCGCGGTCAACGCTCACCACCACATCGGCGTCTTCACCCGGGAACTGCGCCTTTTTCACGGCGCTTGCCAGAGCCGTTTCAAGCACGCCGAACACGGCAGACTTTTCAACATTCTTTTCGTTGGCCAGTACATCGACCATCTCGAGCATATCTCGGCTCATTATTTCTTCCCTCTAAAATCGAGCTCAGCAATCAGATTGGCGCGGTCCACGTCAACCAGGTCAAATTCCACAACCACAGGCGCCGCTGCAGGCGTCTTCGCGGCCTTTTTCTTATCCCGCACAGCCTGCGAGGGCGTACGGGCGATATGAAGTTCCTCAAAGCTGAAGCGCACGCGGGCTTCACTGCCCTCGCCCTCAACGGCAAGGATCTTTCCGTCAAGTTTGCGGCGGCCGGCTTCAGGAAAGCCTTCGGCGTGCATGGGCTCGTAAAGTTCCACGTGCGCGGGCGACCCCACAAAACGCTTCCAGTCACGGGCGCGCTTTAAGGGGCGCTCCACGCCGGGGCTGCTTACTTCCAGGCGCTCGTAGTCGACGCCCTCAACGGTAAAAAGATGCGTGATCTGGTCGCTCACGGCTTCACAGTCGTCCACGGAAATACCGCCTTCGCGGTCCGTGTCGATCGTGATGCGCACAAGCCCCCGGGCGAGTCGCTCGAAGTCGACAAACTCGTAGCCGAGGCCCGTGACCGTGCTCTCGATCAGTTCAGTGATTTGCGCTGTGCTCTTAGGCATTGATGCGAATCTTGTGCGGGGGGATTCCCCGAAAAAACCAAAAAAAAAAATGGGCACACTGCCCATCCCTGTTCCTTTCCCGAAGAAAGGGGCCTCACGACAAAACTGCCTGCCGTCAGACCTGAGTGAGTAAAGCCCGCAAAAACCGTTTCACCGGGAAACGCCTCTTTGCGCCGCCGCGCGTCCCCTTAACGGGGCCACGTGCCGGACCGCTCAGCTTCTGAAAACCGAGCGGCGCTTTGTGAAGACCGCCGCGGCCGCATGAAAAATGCGCCCCGACGTCTCCGTGCGGGGCGCATTATACGGATTTTTGTTGTTTTTTCAACAGCGAAGCGCTGTTTTTCCGTGTTTTTCAGCCAACGCTTTCCGGTTAACCGCGGTTACGGAAATTGCGCCTTCCGCCCTGATGCTGGCCGGAGCGGTTGCCGCCGCGGTTTTTGTACTGCGACTGCGGCTGATCGCCGTAGGCCGAGGGGCGCCCCGCAAAGCCGCGGGAATAAACGTTCTGCGCACCGTCGAGACGGCCGCTCGCTATATAGTCCACGGTACTGGTCATCGAATCGGGCTGCCAGCTTTTTCCCTTATTGCGGGGTTTGCCGCCGAAGGGTTTCTTTTTAAAGCCCCCGTTATTAAGGGGTTTGCCGCCCTTGGGTTTACTTCCCTTATGAAAGGGCTTGGCGCCCTGCGCCTCAAGGTCGCTTACCCAGGCCTTCACCCAGTCGCCCGCAAGTTCTCGCGTAGCGCCCTTGGCAAGGTCCTTCGGCAACTGCACTGCGCCGTAACGCACGCGGATCAAGCGGCTCACCGTCAATCCCACCGCTTCAAACATGCGGCGCACTTCACGGTTGCGGCCTTCATTGATGCGCACAAGGTACCAGTGGTTGAGCCCTTCGCCGCCCTTGTCGGTCAACTCAGAAAATGCCGCGGGCCCGTCTTCGAGCTCCACGCCCGACAAAAGCGCCTCACGGCCTTCTTCAGTGAGTGTTCCCGCGGTGCGCACCGCGTATTCGCGTTCAATCGCGTAGCGCGGATGCATCAGACGGTTGGCAAGATCACCGCTGTTGGTAAAAAGCAGCAGCCCCTCGGTATTAAAGTCCAGACGCCCCACCGCAATCCAGCGGCCGTGGCTGATCTTGGGAAGGTTGTCAAACACCGTGGGACGTCCCTGGGGATCGTCCATACTGACAATCTGACCGGTGGGCTTATGGTAGACAAGCACTCGCGGCACGCGCTTGCCGCCGCCTGCGCTTTCGGCCTTTTTCACAATACGGCCGTTCACGCGCACGATGTCGGCGGGAAGCACACGCTGTCCGAGATGGGCGGGTTCGCCGTTCACAGAAATCCGGCCCTCAAGAATTAACTGCTCCATGTCGCGGCGGCTTCCGAGACCGCAGTCGGCGAGAACCTTCTGCAGTTTTTCACTCTGCGCAATGAGCGCTTTTTTTGCCGCTGCCTTACCGCGCTTAAAAACGCGGGGGTCAAAGACATTGTCGGCCATCATGCCGCGGGTAAGCGTCTCTTCGTCAGAAGCGGCCGGCATTTGAAGGACCTCAGCCGGAAGTTCAGCCTGAGGATCGTCCTCAGAAACCGCCTGGGGCGCTGCGGCCGCCGGGGAGACTTCCTCTTCAGAGGGCACGTCAGCAACCGCAACAGTTTTCTCCGTCTCCGTCACCGCCGCCTTTGTGCGGGGCTTACGGGTGCCGGTTGACGCAGCCTTTCGGAGCTTGCGGGCAACGGGCTTAACTTCCTCAGCCGCAACCGCTTCGGCGGCAGCCTCAGAAGGCGCGGCATCAGCCGGTGCTCCCCCGGCAGTCTCCGCCGCTACGGTCTCTGTCTTCTTACGGCGCACCGTGCGCTTTTTGGCGGCGGGCTTAACCTCTGCCGTTTCCGCCTCTGCCGGCACAGCTTCCGGGGCGTCCTTATCCGCTTCAGCCGCCTTCGTTTCCGCCGTCTTTTTCACGGACTTTCGGACCGTGCGCTTTTTGGGCGCGCTTTCAGGGGCCGCTTCGGGCACCCCGGCTTTTTTCACGGCCGTACGGCGGCGCCTCACGGGTTTTGCGGAGGCTTCGTCCGCTTCGGGCGTAACAGCCGCGGATGCGGCTTCAGAAACTTCGACTGACTTTTTAGATTCAGGCATCTTTTTTACCTTCGTCGGCTAAAAGCGGTTTCTCTTCGGCAAGCGGCAGTTCAGGCGTCTTTTGTTCGTCCGCCTTTTTATTCTTGTCCGAAAAGTCCAGTTCAAATTCTTCGACTTTGGGTTCTTCGCCCTGTAAGGGCGGCAACTGATCAAGGCTTTTTAAGCCGAGATCATTTAAAAACTGTGCGGTTGTGGCAAAAAGTGCCGGACGCCCCGGCGACTCTCTGTGGCCAATCACTTCAATCCAGCCGCGCTCTTCGAGCTGTCTCAAGGAATTGGGGTTCACGGTCACACCGCGGATTTCTTCAATATCACCGCGCGTGGCAGGCTGCCGGTAGGCAATGATCGCAAGCGTTTCCATCACCGCACGCGTGTACTTCGGCGCCTTTTCTTCAGAAAGCCTGACGAGATACTCGCCGACCTCCGGTGCACTCTGAAAACGCCAGCCCTCCGCCGTTTCAAGAAGGCGCAAGCCCCTGTCCTGCCAGAAAAGGGCAAGCTTACCCACCTCCGTCAGGATTCTGTCCTGCGTATAGCGGTTTTCAAACAAGCGGGCGAGCTCAGCCGTGCTGAGCGGCCTGGGGCTCGTCAGAAGCGCAGCTTCGATCACAAGCCCGGGATTATTTGCCGGATTCACGAAAACAAACGGTTGAGACTGCGCCGGGCGCAGTGTTTGCTCACAAAATAGGAAAGTGTGCGGAAAAATCTCAAGGGTTCCGCCGGATTTCGGCCTCATGCCGCAAGCACAGTGCGGTTTTCCCCGCAGCGGAGACGCAAAGCTGTGCATGACGGGAGCAGACTCTGCCGCCCGGCCGGCCCGACGTTTCTTTCAACGCAGGCGGACAGATTGTAGAGCAAAGGCGGCGTTACGCCAAACAGCGAGGCAGCATGCGGCCTGCCAAAAAGAAACCGGAGAAAAAGGCGCGTCTTTCTCCGGCTTTTCGTGTTAACTCAAGGAGAACACGGAGTTACTTTTTCGCAGCGGCCTTCTTGGCTGCGGGCTTTTTGGCTGCAGGCTTAGCGGCTTTCACGGAAGCCTTCTTGGCGGGGGCCTTGGCTGCGGGTTTTGCGGCGGGCTTAGCCTCTGCTTTCTTGGCGGGAGCCTTTACGGCCGGCTTCTTGGCAGTCTCAGCCTTTTTGGCAGGAGCCTTTAACGCCGTTTTGGCTGCGGGCTTCTTTGCAGGAGCCGCTTTCTTGGCGGCGGGTTTTGCAGCAGGCGCCTTCTTCACCTCTGCCTTCTTGGCGGCCGGTTTGGCAGCGGGCTTTTTCGCGGCCTTTGCCGGTGCCGCCTTCACAGTCTTCGCGGCGGGCTTGGCAGCGGCTTTTTTGGCCGGGGTCTTGGCGGGGGCCTTCTTTGCGGCGGCCTTAGCTGCGGGCTTTACTGCAGCCTTCTTTGTCGGGGCCTTCACAGCCTTTTTCGCAGCAGGCTTTTCGGCTTCTTCTTTCTTGGGAGCAGATTTCGCGGCAGCCTTTTTCACCGGAGCTTTCTTCGCCGGGGCAGCTTCCTTGGCTGCGGGCTTTTTGGCGGCAGCTGCCGGCTTTGCGGCTTTCTTCGCGGCGGGCTTTTTCGCGCCGGTTACTTCCGCAACGACGTCAGCGACCTTGGCCGTTGCTTCCTGTGCAAGCACCGCACCGGCTTCGAGCATCTGACGGGCCGTGTCGTAGATTTCCTGCGTAAGGATTGTGCCGACCTTACCGCCGGCACCTTCGGCCTGTGCCTGGAACTTCGTCACGGCCGCGCTCAACGTCGCGTATGCCTGCTTAAAACCTTCAAAACTTTTGTCCGAAATCTGGATCGACATAGCCCATCCCCACGGGAAATTGTTGTAACGCTTTCAACATTAACACTGAAAAGCAAAAAACATACAAAGAAAAGGGACAGAATTTCCTTTTTCAATCAACGGCGTGACTAAAGGGCAACACCAAAGCAAAAGCTAAAAAGCGCGGTCTCCGCTCCCGCGGCACTTTGCGCCGCTACAAAGGGGCGCTGCAGGTGTTCTCAGCACTCACGCTGAAGATGGTTTGATTTCTTTATTTTCCCTTCTTTTATCAATTGAGTATTAGTCATCCGACTTACACTGGCAGCGTAACCGGGCTCTTGCTCGAGAGGGCTGCCTCCGAATTCCAAACAGGTAACTGACGGTATCGTGGGTTCGAATCCCGCCTTCTCCGCCGAATCCTGGTTCTGAAACAACCGGACTCTTGCCTCCTGCATCGATCTCCCTGCGCAAAGACCACCCCCTCCGAAAACGGCGTTTCTCTTTTCGCCGCTCTTTTGCTATCATGCGCGCTCTGTCCTCTTTGGGACAACCACTGTGCGGAAGGGTGGCAGAGTGGTCGAATGCGCCGGACTCGAAATCCGGTATACGGTTATACCGTATCGAGGGTTCGAATCCCTCCCCTTCCGCCATGCACAGTACGCTAAGGCCCGCCCGTACGCGGGCTTTTTTGTTTTCTGCCGTTAAGAAAAAAGCCGCCCCCGAAGGGACGGCCCGTAAGCCCGGCTACGCTCGGGCGTTATTTTGCCTGCGTTCTCTGCCGCACGGTCTCAAACAGGCAGATGCCGCTTGCCACCGAGACGTTGAGACTTTCCACGGTCCCCAGCATCGGGATTTTCGCAAGCTCATCGCACCTCTTGCGGGTGAGCTGTCGGAGCCCCTCGCCTTCGGCGCCGAGCACCCAGGCAAAGGCGCGCTTCTGGTCAAAGTCATAAATCGACTTTTCCGCTTCTCCGGCCGTTCCCACCACCAGTACGCCCGCTTCCCGAAGTTCCACAATGCTTGCGGCAAGGTTGGTGACGCTTACAACGGGCACTGTTTCCCAGGCGCCTGCGGCAGCTTTGGCCGCTGCCGGCGAAAAAGAGGCCGAGCGGTCCTTGGGCGCCACAACCGCCTGCACACCCGCGGCGTCCGCGACACGCAGGCAGGCGCCGAAGTTACGGGGATCGGTGACGCCGTCAAGAATCAGAAGCAGTGTCTTATCGGTGATGCTGTCAAGCAGCTCATCAAAGGTGAGCGTATTGACGATTTCGTCCGCGAGAGCCACCACACCCTGATGCGGCAGATCGGGCGCAAGGCCGTCGAGCCTTCTGGCATCGGCCTGCACAACCTTGATGCCGGACTTATTGAGCCGCGCGCAGCACTCATGCATGCGCTTGTCGCGGCGCTGCGCGTCCACATAAACCACCTTCACACTCTCGGGCTTTAATCTCACCCGGGCATTAACGGCATGAAAACCTGCCAGAACGACCTGCTTACTCATGATTTTTTCTCGCTTTATTTAGCTACGGTTTTGTTTTTGTTCTTATTCTTTTTCTTGCGTTTTTTACGGGGCTTGGGAAAGTCCTCGTCAAAGTCGAAGTCTTCCCGAAAGCTTGACCAGTCGTCTCCGTCGTCGTCATCGTCGTCGAAATCCCAGTCGTCAAACCGACGGCGCCCGAATCCGCGCGAACCAAAGCCCTCTCTTTCCCCGGTATAGATCGTAAAGTCCACGCGCAGTGTTTCGGTGTCAGCGCTTTCGACCGTGGCCTTCACGCGTTTACCGATATAAAACTTCTCGCGCCCGCTGCGCCCGGTCATGGTGTTTTCCGAGGCATCAAACTCGTAGTAGTCGGGGCCGATCTTTGAGACGTGCACGAAGCCTTCGACGTAAGGATCATCAAGCGTCACATAAAGCCCTGCGGCAATAACGCCCGTGACGGTCCCTTCAAAGGACTTTCCGCAAAACTGCGAAATGTAGCGGCATTTAAGCCAGCTGACAACTTCGCGCGAAGCATCATCGGCACGGCGCTCGGCCGCAGAGCAGATGAGCCCCAACTCACGCCAGGCTTCAAGCTGCTTTACCTGGCGCGCAGCAACCGGTGTCTCACGGTTTTGGGCGCGCTCTGCGTTTTCCCGCGTGAGTTTGCGGCCGTTAAAGCCGTCCATGAGCCGCGTGAAATCCCCTTCAAAGACGGGCGAATACTTGCGGCGCGACAAAAGCGCACGGATCGTGCGGTGCACGAGAAGGTCCGGATAGCGGCGAATGGGCGACGTAAAGTGCGTGTAGGCAGGGTAATTGAGACCGTAGTGTCCGCAGTTGTCGGGACTGTAGACCGCGCGCTGCATGGAGCGCAGCATGGCGGCCTGCACGACGTCGCTCACCGGGCTCTCCTTAAGGCTTGCAAGCACCTTTTCAAAGTCAGCCGCCCCGGGTTTATCGCCGCCCCCGAGCCTCAGATGCATCGAGGAAAGCGTCGCACGTAATGCCGCAAGCTTATCGGCGGCCGGCGGCTCATGAATCCGGAATAAGGACATCGCCTTTTTGCGGCCGATAAAGTCCGCGGCACAGACGTTGGCCGCGAGCATGCACTCTTCAATGAGGCGGTGCGCGTCGTTATGGTCTCTACGGTGAATGGCTTTAATGAGGCCCTTTTCGTCGAGATCAAACTGCGTTTCCGTCGTCTCAAAGTCAATTGCACCGCGTCTGACGCGCGCGGCACGAAAGGCCTTATAAAGGTCGTAAAGCGCCTTAATATCTTCAAGGCTTCCGCCGCGGCCGATGAGATCGTCACTTTTTCCCTGCAGTGCCGCCCACACGGCGGTGTAGGTGAGCCTTGCGTGCGAGTGAATGAGTGCCGGATAAAACTGATAAGCCGACACCAGGCCGTCCGTACCCACCATCATGTCGCAGACCAAAACCGCGCGGTCTACGCCGGGATTTAAGGAACACAACCCGTTACTTAACTTCTCGGGGAGCATCGGTATGACGCAGCTCGGAAAGTAGACGCTCGTGGCGCGGTTTAAGGCTTCTTTATTAAGGACCGAGCCTTCAGTGACATAGTGACTGACGTCGGCAATTGCGACCAAAAGGCGCCAGCCCGATTTCTCCGGCGTACACCACACCGCATCGTCAAAGTCGCGGGAGTCTTCGCCGTCAATCGTCATAAAGCCGATGTCGCGCAGATCGATGCGCTCATCGGCCTCTTCGGCACCGGGGTCTGAGGGCAGAGCCTCGGCTTCCTTAACGACCGCCTCAGAAAAAATGTGCGGCAGATCGTATTTGGCAAGCGCCACCTCAAGCTCACCCGAAGACGTGTCCGCGTCTTCAATCACCTTCACCACGTGTCCGGTGGGTGTGCCGGTAAAACCCAGCGGCCGCGGATCGGTTTCAACCTGGATTTTTACGTCCCTGCCGCCCGGCACCTGCCAGGGTTTGTCCAGATCGATGGAAGCCATGGTGAAAAAACGGCTCACCGGTCTCAGGGACTTCAAGGCTTTTTTCCTGAGGTCCAGATAGTCCAGGGGGCAGATATAACGTCTTGCGGGCTGCTCAAGAAGGGCGGCAATCCAAACGGTATCCGTGCGTCCGTCAGCCTCACAGGCAAGTACCCTGTCGCCCGGCAGCATGTTCTCGCACACGTCAAGGAGCGTCTCGCAGTCCACTCGCTCACCTCGGTCATTTTCAATGAGCACGTGGTCAGAAACGTTGCTCACCGTTGCGGTAAACCAGCGCCAGCCTTCTTTGCGGAAAAACTGGTTCTTTTCCCGGTCGTAGCCCACAAAGGGCATGTCCATGTACCAGAGACCGTCTTTTTCAGTTGCAAATGTCTTAAGCGACTCGGCCTCAAACCCGGTCGTGCGGCTCATGTCCGCCAGAGTCACCCCGTCTTTTGCCTGCCAGAGCACAAAGCAGATACGCGAGACAATCAGAGCCTCATCGCTGCTGCCGCGTTGCTTGCGGGGTTTGATGATTTCGAGCCCGGCCGCCTGCGGCGTTTTCTTTTTCGTTTTTGTCTGAGCCATTCGTTTTTAATTTGACAATCGGAAAATCTTCGGCATAATACGCGTCTCAGGATTTTTGCCCAAGTGGCGAAATTGGTAGACGCACTGTGTTCAGGTCGCAGCGCCGTGAGGCATGCTGGTTCGAGTCCAGTCTTGGGCACCAAATCTCAAAAATCCTGTTCCGAATGAACCCTTGGCAACAAGGGTTTTTTCGTATCCGGCGTTTGTATCGACCCAAAAGCGCGGCTGCCGGTTTTTAAAGCCCTCAGCCGATTCCGTCAACCCCGACCTTTCTCACACGTAGCGCAGGTTAACACACATCGCTCTGCGTGTCTGTTTCATTAACCCGGGGCCGCGGGTACGTATGTCACCCTGAAGCCCCCTGACAGAGCCCGGCTCAGGATTGGCTTATATGCCGCAGATTTTCCGTGATCCCGATGCAACGCCCGAGGAGCGCCGCGCAGGCGTTGTTGAGGCTTTAAAGAGCATACTCGGGCGCTACGACGTCACGTTTTCTTTTTCGGAAAGCCCTAAGACCGACGGTAAAACCGTCTGGCTCGGAAACCTCGATCCCGATGATGAAAGCTTTGAAACCTTTGCGCTCGGCCACGGCATCCACGAGATGATGCACGTCACGCAGACGGATATGAGCGCTTTTGCCGCCAAAGAGAAAACGGAACTCACCGCCGGGCTTATCAACGTCCTGGAAGACGTCCGCATCGACACCTACGGCATGCGGCTTAACCGCCTCTACGGCGTCTGGCGCAATTGTCTCGCGGAAAAACTTGAGGAAAACGGGCGTCTGGCGGCCGCTTCCTACAAGGACCTGCCGCCCGCAGCACTTTTCTGCACGTGGCTTCATGCCGAACTCATGGCCCGGGAAAAGATGGACTGGGCCGTGAAGTTCAAAGACCTTCTGAGGGCGGAAGTCGCAAAGCACCTGCCGTCCGCGCTTCTTGACCGCGTTCTCAATGAGGCGCAGGACGCAGGAAATCTTGCCGACACCGCCGCCGTCATGGCGCTTGCCGAGAGCATTGAAAAGACGGTGCGCGCTGAACTCACTGCGGCCCCGCAGGCAACTCAGGAAGGTGCCGCACAAAACCCCGCCAAGGCGCGGTTTACCAAAACACTGCTTACTGCACAGCACACCGGAAGCGGCCACACGCACTGTCTGGAAGGCGCAGCCTCTGAGGAGCCCGCGCGCGGCAGTCTGCCGCATGTGCAGGAGGCGCTTTACCGCGTGGCAGACCCCGACGCCGTTGAACCGGACGTGGATACCCCCGAGGAAAAGAAGCTTTTCACGGAAAGCTTTTACGGAAAATTTGAGGAAATTGAAAAGCTCAGAGACGCGTTTGAAGCGCTTTTTGCCGGGCCCACGGAAACCGATGACACGGACGCCGCTTTGGACGGTGACGACCTCACCGAGGACGCGCCCGTTGACATCCTTTTAAAAGAACCCCGGCTTTTTGCCAAACGGGGAACGCCCGTAAAAAAGCCCTCGGGACACCTCATGATGCTTTTGGACCGCTCCGGTTCCATGGGTGTGGAGCGACTCTCCTCGGCCAAAGCGGCCGTCGCCCTCATTTACCGGTCCGCAAAAAAGGTGAACGGCATCACCGTCACTGCCGCAGCCTTTCCCGGCCCCAACAAAACGGACATTCTGCCGTTGACGGCTGACGCAGCCGTCACTGCCGAAGACTTTATCCGGCGCTTTGCACCGCTTTCCTCCTGGGGCGCAACGCCGATTGCTGAAGCGATTGACTGGGCCCGCGACCAGATGGACGCCGTGGAGAGCGAGAGAAAACTCCTTCTTATCATCACCGACGGCGACTTCCCTGAGGATTTCTTCATCCCTCACGAGAAAACGCTCACCGGGCACGGCATTGAATTGGCGGTCTTAGCAATTGCGAGCGACACCGAACCCGAAGGGATCAACGCCCTTGTGGTTGAAGAGGATGCCGCGATTGCCGACACACTCATTGCGCTTATTAAAAACACCGACTTCTCGCGGGAACTCACGCAGTAGACAAACAGCAAAAAGCCCTGTCGACGATCTCGAACAGGGCTTTTTTTTCAACCGAGCAACCGGTCAGAGCGCGTCGCCGAACTTGGCGCGGCAGTTGGCGAGGTGCTTTTCAATGCCGATGTCGTCGTAGCACTCAAAGGGCTGATGAATCCAGGGGCTGTCGGTGTACTGAACGACCGAGTAGTCCGGATGAAACACCGAGCAGGCCTTCACCCAAATGACGGCCACACGGATTTCGGTGATCTGCGGGTAGTTGCGCTTTAAGTGTTCCACCACCTTTTTAATCGTGGCGCCCGAGTCACAGAGGTCGTCGACCAAAAGAAGCTTTCCCTTTAACTCCGACACGCCCGTGATGTACTTGGCGATATCGAGATCCCCCTGCACGGTACCTGCGGCTTCACGGTAGGAACTCGTCGTCATGATCGCCAGGGGCTTACTGTAGACGCGGCTGAAGATGTCGCCGGGGCGCATGCCGCCGCGGGCCAGACACAGAAGCGAGTCAAACTCCCAGCCGCTTGCGCCCACACGGGCGACAAGACGTTCGCAGAGATCGCGGTATTGGTTCCAGTCAATATGATCGTGTTGCATAGTGCGTGCAGTCAAAAGAAAACAGGCGGCCCGCTATTGAAAAACAGGCGGTTCGACCAAAATCAGAACCGCCTGTGCGAGTCATAACTTAGTATTTTAGCTGAGTTACGCGAACGGGTTATCCAAGAGAATCGTCTGGCTTCTGTCGGGGCCCGTGGAAACAAGGGCAATCGGGCAGCCGGCGACTTCGGAGAGGCGCTTCAGATACCGGCGGGCCGATTCAGGGAGATCCTCCCAGCGCGTCACGCCGAACGTGCTTTCCTTCCAGCCCGGGAATTCTTCGTAAACCGGTTCGCAGCGGGCGGCAGCGTCAGCGCCGTAAGGCATGAGATCAACTTCCTGGCCGTCAACCTTGTAACCCACGGCAAGCTTTACCTTCTCCATACCGTCAAAGACGTCAAGCTTCATGACGGCAAGCCCCGTGAGACCGTTAATCTGCACGGCACGGCGCAGTGCGGCACCGTCAAACCAGCCGCAGCGGCGCGGACGCCCCGTCACGGCACCGAATTCGTTGCCCTTCTTGCGGAGTTCTTCTCCGACGGCGTCCTCAAGTTCCGTCGGGAAGGGGCCGCTGCCCACACGGGTGCAGTAGGCCTTGGTGATGCCCAAAATGTAGTTGAGACGCTGAGGACCGACGCCCGCACCTGCGCTTGCCGAACCCGCCACCGTATTGGACGACGTAACGAAGGGATAGGTCCCGTGATCGATGTCAAGCATCGAACCCTGGGCGCCCTCAAAGAGGAACTGCTTACCGGCGTCCATGGCGCGGTTCAGTTCCGCTGAGACGTCTTTGACCATCGGAGCGAGACGGTCGGCGTAGGAAAGCGCGTCATCGATCACCTTCTGGGGATCAAGCGCTTCGGCCTTGAGGTAATTTTTCAGAACGAAGTTGTGCAGTTCGAGAATCGAACGGACACGCTCGGCAAACACGGCCGGCTGATAGAGGTCAGCGACACGCACGCTGCGGCGCGCGACCTTGTCTTCATAGGCCGGACCGATGCCGCGGCCCGTAGTGCCGATTTTCTTAGACCCGAGAGCCGCTTCACGCGCGTGATCGAGCGCAATATGGTACGGCATGATGAGCGGGCAGTTACCCGAGACATGCAGGCGGGGTTCGGCATCCACGCCGTGGCTCTTTAATTCATCGATTTCACGGAAGAAAGCTTCCGGGCTCAGAACAACACCGTTACCGAGGTAGCACTGAGACGTCGGATGCATGATGCCCGAGGGAATCAGACGCAAAATGGTCTTGTTGCCGTTGATGACAAGCGTATGGCCTGCGTTATGGCCGCCGTTAAAGCGAACAACGCCGTCCACCTTTTCGGTAAGCCAGTCGACAATCTTACCCTTACCCTCGTCACCCCACTGGGCGCCGACCACCACGACGTTCTTTGACATATTCAGTTGCTCCTAACGGCGGGGCTTGATGACCCTGAGCTCAACCGAGCCCTCACCCCGCACGAGTTCGTGCGTTAAAGTAAAACGTTCGGCCGCCGCCAAGGGTCTCTCCCCGGGCAACAGCGAAATCACAATTTTGCCGCAAGCGCGCAGTTTTTCAACCTCGCGCCGGTAGTCCTTGTCCGTAACCGTTGCATCCGCGAGCACTGCTTCGGGCCGAATGTCCTTTTCCGAGGCATTCAAAACGGCGGAAAGCTCCCGCAGATACACGGTAAAACCGCAGGCCGGCCGCGGCCGGCCGAACGCCAGACCGACTCCATCATAGCGCCCGCCTCTCAAAACCGCCTGAGCATATTGCGGTATGTTCACCGAGAAGGTGGCGCCGGTGAGGTACTGATAGCCGTGCACGTCGCAGAAGTCAAAACTCACTTCGTCCGCGCCGCACGTTTTCCCGAGTTCCCGTGCTTCGGCCAGGGCCTTTTGCACGGCCCCGGAGGCGGGCAGCAGTTTCTCGAGTTCATCAATGACGGAAGCGTCCCCGAAGTGCGTCAGAAGCGCAGAAAGCGCCGCGTGCGTCGCGGGCTTTAAAGTTGCGGCCGCACTTTCCAGAGCCGTCGGATCCTTCATACGGAGCGCGCGTAAAAGCGCATGCAGTTCTTCTTCGTTTAACGCGCGGTCAGCGGCTAAAAGCGCGCGGACAATCGCGGTGTGACCGATATCGACGTGGACCTTTTCCACCCCCAAAAGCCGCAGCGTCTTCACGGCAAGCCGGATCATGTAGCGGTCGGCTTCTTCGCCCGAGCAGCCGAAAAGTTCGGCCCCGGCCACAAAGGGTTCGCGGGACGCAAGCGGATGCAGAGGCCTGGCGTGCAGGCAGGTTGCGGCGTAGCAGAGGCGGCTCACCCCGGTGCTGTTCAGAATATGCGCGTCAATGCGCGCAATCTGCGGCGTGATGTCGGCTCTTAAGCCCACCATGCGGCCGTTGGCCTGGTCCATGAACTTAAAGGTGTTGTTGTCAAGGTCGCTGCCGCTTCCCGTCAAAAGCGACGAGACAAACTCAATCATCGGCGGCTCAACCTGCTCAAAGCCGTGAGACGCGAAAAGATCCAGACACGTCCTGCGCATTTTTTCGAGCACACGCATCTGCTGCGGCAGGATGTCTGCCATGTTGTCGGGCAAAAGCCAGGTAGCCATTTCAAGTAATCTCCGTCACGGTCCAGATGACTGTGAGTGCCGCCGCAAGAATCACCAGAGCAACGCGCCGCACAAGCGCCTCATCGGCCTTTGAAAGTTCCGCTAGCGACCGCTTCCATAAGTGCGGAGCAATCACCGGAAAAAGGCTTTCAAAGACCGCGGCAAACGCAAGCGCCAGAACGATGACTTTCATGGGGTCGGCAACGGACGGTCGGTACCGTTACTTATTGTTTTTGTCGTTTTTGAAGTAACGGAAGAATTCACCGTTGGTGTCGGTGACCATCACGTCACCCTTTTTGCCAAAAGCTTCGCGGTAGGCTTCAACACTGCGGTAAAAGCGCGCGAATTCCGGATCCCGGCCGAAGGCTTCGGCGTAGATGCGGTTGGCTTCGGCGTCCCCCGCGCCCTTAATCTTCTGGGCGTCACGGTAGGCCTGCGCAAGAATCACTTCACGCTGACGGTCGGCGTCGGCCCGGATCTTTTCGGCTTCCGCGGCACCCGTGGAGCGTTCTTCACTGGCCACACGCTTACGTTCGGCTTCCATGCGGCGGTAGACGGACTCGGAAATTTCCGGCGTAAAGTCCACGCGCTTTAAGCGCACGTCAACGATTTCGATACCGACGTCCTTGACGCGGGCCTGCAGGCCCGTGCTGATGTCACGCATCGCCTGCTCGCGGCCGCGGGAGGTGATTTCGTTCACGGTACGGCGGTTCACAGTCTGGTTTAAGACGTCGCGCAAAAGGGCGGAGACACGGTCTTCGGCGGCGCGTTCACTGCCCTGAAAGGACACCCAGTAAAGGCGCGGATCGCCAATGCGCCACTTCACGAAGCTGTCGATGAGAAGGTTCTTTTTTTCGCTTGTCTGCACGAGGTCGGCCTGCGGCGTGTCAAGCGACAAAATGCGCTTATCAAGGTAAACCACGTTCTGCAGGGGCGCAGGCAGCTTCACGTACAGGCCCGGTTCAGCCTGAATGTGCTTAAGTTCCCCGAGGCCGAAGACAAGTGCGTACTCACGCTCGCCCACGGTATAAAGGCACAGACGCGCAAGGCCCGCGATCACGGCAACGGCCACCACGAGTGTTGTCAGTTTTTTCACTTTTCTCTCTCCCTACTCTCAGCGGCCGCGCAGACGCAGCATTTCACGCGGATCGATATCGCGGACAACCGGCTGCTGCACTGCAGCGGGTGCCTGCACGGCGGGCGTCGTTGTACTCTGCGGCGCGGTATCCGTCACCTTGGCTTCCGCCGCGGACTTTTCCATGAGCTTATCCAAAGGCAGATAGAGCAGATTGTTGTTGGTTTTGGTGTCAACGAGGATCTTGGAGGAGTTGGCGTAGAGCTCCTTCATGATGTCGACGTAGAGGCGGTCACGCGTCACCTCAGGCGCCTTTTCGTACTGCGCGAGAATCTTCTTGAAGCGCTCGGCGTCACCGCGGGCGGCCTCGGTCACGCGGGCCTTGTAGCCTTCGGCTTCTTGGTTGAGGCGCGAAGCCATACCGCGGGCCTTCGGGATGACGCCGTTGGCGTAGGCTTCACCTTCGTTGATCTGGCGCTCACGGTCCTGGCCGGCTTTGACCGCATCGTTAAAGGCAGCCTGCACCTGTTCCGGGGGCTGAGCGTTCTGGATCGCGACGCTCATCACCTCGATACCCGTGTTGTAGCGGTCAAGCATTGACTGCATGCCCGTTTTCACGCTCTCGGCAATTTCCTGCTTGCTTTCAAAAAGGACCGAATCCATGGTCTTGCGGCCCACGACTTCGCGCATGGCGCTTTCGGCGGCATGCACCACGGACTGATCTGGGTCACGGGTCTTAAAGAGGTAGTCCTTGGCGGCATTCGGGCGGATACGGTACTGCACGTTAAACTGCACGTCGACGATGTTTTCATCGTCGGTAAGCATCAGCGCTTCCCGTAAGCGGCTCGTCGTTCCGCGGATACCGATCTCAGCCTTTCGGACGCTTGAGACGTCCACGATTTCGGCCTCCTGAATGGGCCAGGGCATGCGCCAGTTAAAACCGGCGGAGGCGTCCTTGGTGTACTTGCCGAAGGTCGTCACGACACCCACCTGCCCTTCAGGGACGATGTAAAAGCCGCTTGCGGCCCACGCGACGACCGCAACGCAGGCAAGTACGGCAATGCCGCCCAAACCGAAACCCACGCCGTCGGGCACCTTCGGGAAACGCGAACGGTTGCCGCGGCCTGAGGGCGGGTTATTCGACGGGGGTTCGTCCCCGCCGTTATCGGGCCTGAAGTCGTTTAGCCCGCGGTCATCAAAATTTTTTTCCTGCGGGTTTCTGCCGCGGTTAGCCTGCCCGCGGCCGCCCAAAAGGCCGCCCAAGGCACGGTTAAAGTCATCCCAGAGCTGATCAAGGTCCGCGGCGCCGTTTTGCTGCTGCCGGGGGCGGCTGTTATTGTCGGCGCGCGGCTCTTCAGCGC
>OIGD01001896.1_pt1 | contig 18044 bp, 11 predicted proteins | sample 1582211 | NCBI WGS metagenome assembly OIGD01 (sample SAMN04414078, study PRJEB24778) | human gut metagenome | material: faecal | host: Homo sapiens
GATCCGGTTCATCAATCACCTGGATTCTGGTTTCATCGCAATGGATGTATCTGCTCTTTAGGAATCCTTCCTTCATCTGCCCATAAAGCAGTCCCAGATACCGGTCTGCACAGCTGATGATCCAGTTTGCCATTGTTTTTGTTGAAAGATTTAAGTCATACCTTGCGAATTCCCGTTCCTGTCTTGCCAGCGGCATGCCATTGACATACTTTGCATTCATGATTCCGGCAACCAGCGAAGGTGTAGCAATGCTTCCCTTGATCAGCGGAAACTCTTTTTCCGGCCGGATCATAGCACCACATTTTGGACAACTGTATACATAGGTTACTTCTTCAACCACTTCAAAGGTGGAGGGGATGAATTTCAGTCGTTTTACGACTTCTTTTGTGACGACTTTATACTTTGTTCCACAGTCCGAACAATAGCGGTCTTCGCCGGTCAGTTTATATTCGATTGTTTCTGTTACTTCGAAATTAGAAAGATCTTCTTCTTTTTTACCGGTGCGTTTTTTCCGTTTGTGCGATGGAATCACGATTTCCTCTTCAATCTCAGCAGTATCCGTATCTGCATTGACTTCAGCCTCATTAAACAGATCCATCTGTTCATATCCATCTGCGTATTTTTCACTGGAAGAACCGAAACGTCTTCTTTGTGCAAGCGCAAGACGGTCTGAAAGCATTGCGTTCATAAATTCCAGTTCTTTCTGCCTGTCTTTCAGAAGCTGTACCTCGTTCTCTTTTTTTGAACCTGATTCTGCATGATTCTCATAACTTCCATCATGTTTTCACGGCTCATGTTATTCAGCTGTTCCTCTGTAAAAAACGGATCCATCCGGCAATCTCCAAACTCTTATATGATAATTCCAGTATAGCATAGAAAGTCCAGCTGCTCGAGAAAAATCAACGTTTTACTGTGTAGGAATATATACCGATATCCACGATTATTTCGTGTTTTTTGCGAATTGACAAATCTGTTCTTTATACAACAATCTTTGGATGCCTTTCTTCAAAAGCGCCCTTCGGAGTAAGCGAAAGTCCATAACACAGCCAATGCATTTCTTTCAGGGTTACTTTCTGTAATTCATCCGGAGTATCCGGCCAGTGAAAGGAATCCCTGTCAAGCCTCTTCATCAGAATCCAGAAACCGGATCCGTCCCATTGCAGAATCTTAATAGAAGTCCGCCTGCGGTTGCAGAACGCAAACATGCAGCGCGAATAGGGATCAAGTTTGAATTTCAGCTTGATAATTGCAGCCAGTCCGTGATAGCTTTTTCTCAAATCGGTAGCTCCACAGGCAAGGTAAACGGTTGTGCCACCTGCCAAATCAAGCATGGTCTTTTAATCCCTGAATCAGAACACTAAAAAGCTCTGAAGGGCACTCTGACATCACTTCAATCCGAATACTGTTAGTGATAAAAATACGGATTGGAGACAGACAGGTGTTCAAAGTTTCATTCGTCGAAATTTCTTTTTCTGTTGGCATTTTTGCAAAAATCATATCAGTATCCGATTGTTTGTCCAATGTTTTCAGTTTGCGCAACCAGTAATTCATTTTAGAGACCGGAACGTGATGTTCCTGACACCATGCTTTGCACGGCTGTCTACTTGAATGAAATTCACTAATTCTTTCAGACTACAGTGTAATTTTTTCATCTGTTTTCATAATGATACAGTTTCCTTCCTTTGTTATGAAAAGAATGTATCAGAAAAATATGGGTGCTAACAGATACGGATTATTACCTACTTACAAAAGATGACCAATTTAAAAATTCTACTTGAATCCGCTTCGGAAGATAACTGAAAATTGTTGTCATTTGATTGTCACTCAATCCAAAACAAGCCAAGTAACGTCGTAAATTCGGCATTTCTTGGCTATCTTCCATACAAATCCTGCACATTTCCATATTACTCTGTTATACCCATCATATAATCATATCCTTGTTTATCTGCAATTAAATTATATGCAGATACAAATTTTTCTACAAAATCACGAGCACTAGTCTCATTATTACTAAGCCAAAAAGCATACATTCTATCAACTCCCCCTAGAGTTTCTTCCATATATGCAAACCAATGCTTGTATTCATTAGACTCATACTCGCTCTCAGTCCAATCTTTAAAACAAATCTCATACGGCATCCTAACGTCGCTAATGGTATTCTCAAATTTCTTATAACGAATCGGATCCTTTAATAGCTTAAACATTCCCTCTTCAACATCTTCAGGCAAAAACATAATATTTCGAGTACTATTTGCAACATAATCCAATTGGGTTGTCGAGGCTTTTCTATAAACATCATGATCCAATACTATTAAACTGTTTAAAAACTCCGGAACCCTCTTCCTATGCAAATGCAGATAATTTGTAAATCCCAAATTAACATCTACAATATTGAAATAATTTTCATAATTATACTTTAAATGCTGAGACAATAAATATATCAAAAATTGCTTAGCTCGTTCATCTTCTAAATAGATATTCACACTTTGTCTTACTATAGAGGGTTGCATATTTATGTCATCAGTAACTTCTTTCAAATCTATAGACTTTCTTATATTACGACCTTTAACCATTCGCTTACTATCACCAACTTCACCCACATAATATGATTCAAGATAAATTATCTCACTCTCATAGTTATATGAAATTGTTGACACATCTATACCATTTTCCTGCATTTTACGTATTTCTTTTCGCTGTAAATTATTTACTTCTTGCAAAACCATCGGTGAATGTGTTGTAAATATTATCTGTATATTAAATTCTTTAGATGTCTTATACAAAAAATCCACTAATTTCTTCTGTGAATATCCATAAAGCGTTGCATCTAACTCATCAATAAGTAATATTCCACCTTTATATTGATTACCATATCCTTCCTTCAAGCGCTTAAATGATAATATCGCCAAAATAATTTTACCAATATTACTTTCCCCTGCTGAGTTAGTGAACACATCATGTGTATTATCGTTTACACCCACAAAATTTCTTCTCGCATCAGCTTTTTCCATGGCAGCAACTGCATTTTTGGACTCTTGAATTGATAATAACTCTTTATATGTTTTTACAAAATATGTATTTTCTTCCTCCGTTAAATGTATATCTACATTCTTTGTCTTTCCAGTTTCGCCAATCGGAAACAATCTGCCTAGACTCAAATAGTAAACAGGCAACTGCACATATCCGGTTCCATTCCCTCTATATAACCCTTCGCCTTACTTTTTGCATTCCAAAAACGAATGTCATTCGGATTTGTTTTAGTCGGACGCCTAATACTCATCATTTTGATTTCATCATCATTATAATAGCCTCTTTTATAAAACTTCAAAGTCCAAATATGTTCTCCATAATGATCAAATTCTTTTGATATTTTAAATTTTTCCTTGAACTGCGATTTAAAATTATATCCATCTATGGTTGTGCAACCATGCATTGGATGCCCACTGGAAATAGTAAATGGTTGTCCTAACATACCCAACAATGTTGTTTTTAAAGTGGCATTTCGTCCAGCAATAGCAGTAATATTCTTTCCAATATCTAATGATAAATTTTCAATCGCACGAAATTTTTCTACTTCTATACTTTCAATTATCACTATTCGTTCACCTCACGTAAATTAATATTAATTTTTTGATTCAGTAACTCTTGATTCGTTGGGCAAAACTTATTATCATTAAAAACTATTACTTCTGAACTCTTTCCTGTATTAGCTGCACTATAATTTAAATCATATCTCCTTATGCACTGTTGTTTATACAATTCTATTATTTCAGGAGTGTCATCATAAGTAATAATCCAATTTCCTGGAACCCCATTCAAAATTAACTGAGCAATCTTAGCATGATCTTCTTTGTCAAAAAAGTTCTTATACAATTCTGGTCCCTTATTAAAATATGGTGGATCAAAGTACGTCATCGAATTTTGACCATAATTGGGCAAAACACTCTCAATAAAACTAACAATTTCTTTGTTGTATACTTTGATATGTTTTTTATATTTCGCAACCGCTCGAATTCTCTCCACTAATTTTTCTGCATTGTATCTTGCATCTATTCCATAATTTCCTGTTTGTTCAAATCCCCCTATAGGTCCACCTTTTAATATGCCGGACCTATTTGTTCGATTAAGAAAAAATGTAGCAAACGCCAGATCTAAAGAATATTTTTTGTTTTGTTCTACATATATCTCCTTCTGTTTTTTCCATTCATCAATGTTAATCGGCGTATCTAATATTCTATCCACAAGATTTTCTGGCTCACTAATTATTGCCCTCCATACCGAATAAATAGCCTTGTCATAATCATTAATTACGATATCATCTACATAACCTTCCATCAAGAGCATAAGTGCTACCCCAGCCCCCCCTGCAAAAGGCTCAATATATGTACCATTTTTAATATTCATTTTATTTATCATTAATCCCATAAAAGGTGCAAGTTTGCCCTTGCCACCAGGATAACGTAATGGCGAATACAGCATTAAAAGCCTCCGTTTCTTAACTGTTGAGACAAATTTCGATAATCCGTCTCAAATTGTCAAAGTAAAAAATCAAAATATCTTTGTTCGGTACAACCGAATCATAATGAACATATCCATTAAAAATGCTAAAAATCTTATCACGCTTTTTAAGTTGAACTAAATTACTGTGTTCTACTGAATTCAGCAACTTCTTGCCCCGCATACTCTCCAATGTGGCCACATATGTTCCTTCAAGATGCCCTTCATCAATTTTACTTGACTCATCAATTCTATTCAGATAATACTTTAAACTCAACTCCAATAGAACTCTCAACAAAACAGCTTGAGCGTTAACACAGTAACTAAAATTTAGTCGCTTTAATTCTTTAATAATATCATTTATCTTTACAACAGTACATTTAACTTTAAAATCTTCTGGAATCAAAACATTTCTCTTAGATGTAAATTGCTTGTTACTGGTTGCATTTACAACCTTTTTATCTTCATTATCCCTCATTTTTTCACTAGTTTCCGACTTTATATCCACATTAGTTTTCGGTTCTGGCGCTACATAAACATTTTTATTTCCAGATTTATTTTCAATAACTAACTTGTTTTTTTCCAAAAAACGCATCAATTGTGGAATATCCTCGTATGTACTTCTGGTTCCATTAAAATCACTTGCGTAATTCGGTATAAATGCAGCCTGCGCTACTATATGCAATATTTCGTCAAATACATCCTTTGCAAGAGATGTTTTTATATGATAATAACAATCATAATCCAAATCAATAATTTCTCTTAATCTTTTAGCATCCACTTTAGAAGGTTTTGCACTAAAAAGTCTTGTTAAACGCGTTGTTTTTATTTCTTGTAAATTTAAATACTCTTCACGCTCATTTTGTGTCCAAAAAGGCAATTTCAACACATAATCGATAATTCTATATTCTTTTAATCCCGTTTTAATTTTAGCTAGTGATACCCCTGTTATCATTGATATTTCTTCAATTGACTTTCCTGCATCAAATTCTAATGCAAAAAATTTATGTTTGGAAATCGTTGACCATTTTTTAATACCATCTATATGTTTTGCAGCTAAAGAACTTTGTGCTTCCAGACGATTTTTCATAACATCTGCATCTACAACCGCCAATGTCTGCTTTAATTCATTATTCATAAATAACGATATTTTATCGATAGATGCTAATCTTTTATTTGCTAATAATTGAGGATTCATTAGTATCTTGCAAGCACATATTCTACGATTCCCCTCTAATACAATCCATCTTCCATTTTCTTCTGTAACAATTACTCTTTCCCCAGCATATAATCCGCCACTTTTTGCAATATCCTGTGCCAATTGTTCTACTTCTTCATTTTCAATTAAATAGTCTACAATACTTTGCTGTGTAGGGTTTGGCGGCACTATAAATCGTGGATTTTTTTCATCTAAATAAAGTTCATCAAGTTTTATCTCTTTTGTAGTATACCTAGGCATCTTAACCCTCCTTGCTTTCCGCAATTTCACACATATTGCCTATATCACAATTCAGAAATTCACATATCTTTATAATGATTTCTAATGATATATTTTCATTCTGATTAAGTTTTGTAAGTGTATTGGGTGAAATCTCTATCTTCTTGTGGAATTACGCACGACTCATCTCATTTTCCGCTATCTTGACTCATAATTTTTTTCAACTAATTATTCTCGTAAAATTGCACCATCCTATGATATATAATAAACCATGCATATACAAAATACAACAAAAACTATTGCAAATACAATAGTTTTTGTTGCATTCATACCAATATTCTTGTATATTTCGACCGCACAGGGTTCTTTGTGAACTTCCAGAGATTTTGCAAACATAATTATAGCAAAATACTAGCAGTTCCTGATACTTATTATGAGTTGATAATTAATTTGTTGCAATCCGTCGAATTATTTTGCGCTTACGATATTCGGAACATTTTTCCTATAAAACATTCAAAAAGGACTCTACCATAATTAACGTTCAAAAATAGAGCAGGCATATGCATGTCTGCTCCGAATTGGTAATACAATCTGTATGATTATGCAGAAAGTTGCTGCTTCTGATACTCCATCCAGTATAATGCTTTAATAAGATTCTTTAAATTAATATCTGTAGTTGTCTTATAAACCCTATAAATGTAATTCATCGGATTATAAATCATTGAATCACTATTAATTGAAATATTCACATCTCGTCCTATGAATGTATCATACTCTGGCAAATCAAAATAATAAATATTATCCCTATAATGGATCAATTTAGGTTCACTTGAAATTAACCAGCCTTTTGAAGAAGATGATGATGTTTGAATTCTAAAATAATCCGGATCATATCGTTCATCCAATTTAAAATATAACCTATCTGTAATCTGATTATCCAAAATCAAACTAGAACCATAAAACTGGATTCCATTACAGTAATGAAGTTGATCATTATTTCGATATTTTAAAAGTTGATCATTTGGTATATCATCTATTTTTTTATCATTGATTGTCAAATCACTATTTGCAAGACTATCCACATAATAATTAAAATATTCTTGAGAAGCTGCTCCATAATTCAGTATAGTTTTCGCTAAATTTTTATATTTTTCGTACTTTTCATCATTACTATTTATAATTTTTAGTGCATACTCTTTTACTGATGTAGTCACCTCTCCAATTACTTTACCCTTATCCGAAATCAATTGCACTTTCATGGTTCTTGCATATTCACCAGAATTTACTTTTATAGTAGATCTAAAATTAAATCCATTCGTATTAAAATATAAATTTCGTGCTGGTGCATACCAAATATTATTTGGTTCATCCTCAAACCACACCTTCAAACTCAACATATTTGCATTTTCTACATTCCAATAAATATTCAATGCTATTGATTGTTGATTATCAAACATAACACTTTGCCCCATATTTTTAACAAGTGGTTCCTTTTCATCCTCTGAAATATCTGGATTCGTAGGCTCAACAATTTGTGTATCTGCTTGTTTTAATCCATAGGAACCATAATATACCGCTGCACCACTATCATCTACCCATTTAAATGTAACAACATCACTTTCATTTTCTTTACCTGCTATCCTATTAAATGTAACCGTTCCATCTTGATTTATTACATCCGTAAAAACATCACCATAACTATAACTTATAGTCATATCATATTTATTTGTAACATTAATTCCACTTGGATTATCAATGCTATATTCAATTAATTCTGGCTTTAATGTTACTGATGATTTATTTTCGCTAACAACATTATCCCAATAACTGTAATCCTTTTCAGTTGCAATATCACAATTTGCATTTACAATTGCCAATACTTTCCCATCTGCTCTTCTTGCTGTTACTGTTGCTGCAATCGTTCCATATGTAGAATCTGGATCCACTGTAATTTTAAGCTTATTACCATCCACTATACTTGCTTTACCCTTTGCATCTCCATATGCAAAATTCGCTTTTGTAGTTGCCGCCTCCCATTTAATATCTCCTTGATTTATATCAACCTCAACATTATGTCCATTAACATATTTATAAGCTGTTAAATTTAATTGAACACAACGGGAACCTCCGGGATACACTTTTGTATTAACAACTCCATAATTAATAGAATAATTGGCATCTAATACCTGTAATATATTATCATAATCATCTTCTATACGCTTTGTACCTTTATAATAATGCCTTTTAACATGAATCGTCGTCTCACCTTCTGCAATTCCTTGATATGTCCAACATGATTCTGCTTCCACAAGTTTCACAATATTTGGGTCATCTATAGTAACACTATCAACAATATACTGCATTTCTTCCTCCATACTTAATGCAGAATAAAATGACTTATATATCTTTTGTGGTTCACCAACTCTAATCTTCTCCAATTTATTAAATACTTCCAATACTGTAGTTGTCTCACATAAAGGATCTCCGTTTTTTACAGCTACAGCTCTAAGCACATCTTGACTAAGTCCCCCTATTTTTTTATTCAAATCCCCGTGAAATGTAAGGTATATCTCATCATCAATTTTGGTTACATCATATTCAGATTTGTCAATCTTAAACTCTCCATAACCACAATCAATATATAATTCAACACTATAATCATCCCCATATTTCATATACAAGCCTGATAAACTCAAACCTACATTAACCTTTTCATCTACATAAAATCTATAAGATGAACTTAAAAAAGACAAACTTGGTTCCGAAACATTAATATCATAGTTAGTACTCGCATAATATACTAAATTATCACTAGAAACAGCCCTGATACTAATTCTCATTACATCATTTTTAGTAGGTATTATTGTATAACTTCCATCGGAATTTTCAAATAAATTAACATCATCATCCGTATCTACTTCATAAATTTCTTTCAAATCTGTTACAATACAGTCCTTTTCATTCGGTACCACCTTTGTCAAATATGGCTTGAACGTAAACGCCTGACCATTATTTACATTTTTTGGAAGTTCACATACTATTTCATAATGTTCATCTACTACAGAAAACGAATATTCATAACCTGTAACTGTATGTAACTTTCCATTATCATCATACACCGAAAAAGACATATAAATACAATAATTACCAGCGCTAATGTTTTTTCCTAATTTCACATGGCAATGTGATGTATCATCACTATCCGTCCTTAAAGTTATAACGTCCTCGCATTCTTCTGACACACTCCAACTATATGTAACCGTAGCTTGATTTGATGTTGCAATGTTATAGCCATTAACCGTACCAACTCCCTCAAGTGTAAATTCATCTCCTGCCACTAATTGTCCATGACCAGAATCATTACTGATACAATATATATGTCCCGCATAGGTAGAATCCGAAAACTCTTCATCTGCATATACCACTTGAGGTAATAATGTAACCAGTATAGTACACAATGCCACAACAAAACACATTACACTTTTTCTTATTTCTTTCATTCTTACACTCCTTTAAAAATGCAATATCATAAACCATTAGTACTAATAATAGATTACCACTATTTACAGCAATATGAAAGTAAAATATAAAATTTATTTATTGGCTATTCAATACTTGACGTTCGGTTATATTTTTTTACGCCCTTCCCCAGTTATCCCAAATATGATTCATAAAATACTGTCTTTCTGCGTTATTATAGATGTACATTGCCTTACACAGATTCTTCAGGTCCGCATCTGCTGTCGGTGACTGGATAACCTTATTTATATACCAGTATGGTCTCACCACACCACTCGTTGTTTCATCATTGTTCTTGTTTGTAAAATACATATGGAAATTCCTGTAAAGCTTTGACGGTCCGATATTCTTGATTTTTATACATATAAGACTGTTATCTGCACTGATTTCATAGTTCTCTTCATTAATAGCTGTGCTATCATCGTTGTTCATGACTATTGAGTACTTATTCTTAATCTGTTCCAATGACAAATTGTTCTTATTAGAAAAATAGGCTTTGGCATCTATAGCACTGCCACACACCAAAGACATACCTATGTATTCAAAATCTTCATTGTTAAAATTCTTAATGGCTCCCTCTGTAAAAAATCCATTCAGCGTTAATTTCGCTGAGAGTTCATCGTCTTTAATTGTCTCAATAGTTTCTGACATATCAGACATATCAATTCCTGCATCTGCCAGGTTGTCTGTATTTACCCCAAAATATTTCTGTGCATATGAACCATAACTCATCAGCGCCTCTACTACCGGCACCAAATCTTTATAAGTATCCTTATCACTTATTACCTGCTTCGCATAGGTTTGTACACAACACTCACATTTATTACTTTCAGTTCCGTCAGGTCTCAACGTCTGTATTCCTACCGGACTTGTCAGCTCTGCAATATTCACTTCACAAGTCATTTTTATTACATCTTTGTTTTCATACGTGGTCCTGATAAACTCAGTAATTGGCTTATCCACAATCCGAGTACCAGCTTTAGCATCACGATACGTAAAGCGAACAACTGCATTCATGCTATCAAATATATCATCCGGTACCTGCATATAAACATTCATACTTACTCTGTCAGACAATGAGACAGAATACCCTAAAGGCTTTATTTCGTTTTCATCACGAAAACCATTGCTCAGATCAAAATTAAAATGATATGTAGCATTAATATCGTCAAATGAATTTCCCTTCGACAAGCTATTCCATTTACTTTGAGAACCTGGATAATATATATCCATCTTTCCATAAACATTAGCAAAAACATCATTTCCAATCTGAGTGAGAGATTGAGGCAAACCTATTTTTTGCAAGTCATAACAATTCCAAAAAGCATTGTTATCAATCTTTTTAATGCCCTCCGGAATGATTATTTTCTTTAAATGAATACAATTATCAAATGCACCATACGGAATCTCTTCTAATCGTTTTGATAAACTAATATACTTAAGATTATAGGCTCCACAAAATGCCATCCACGCAATTCCCGTAACATAATCCGGCATTGTATAACTTGTCTGCTCATTTCCCGAAGCATATAGCTGAATACGATTATTATAAATTAATGCACCATCCACTACTTTGAAATAAGGATTTCCGTTTTCAACAATAATATTTTTAATTCCATCTCCCATACAGGGTGAAAAAACATCTCCTTTAATTCCAACATTACCAACCTCTTTTGGGATGTATAATGACTGTATCCTAGTCTGATGAAACGCATACTGACCTATCATTTTTACTGAACGAGGAATATTTACATATTGCAGATTAGTACAATTATTAAAAGCCCAATAACCTATATAAGTCACTTTATCCGGTATCTGTATTGACGTCAGAGTATCATTATAATTGAATGCCATATCATCGATATAATTTACCGTATCCGGAAGTACGACACTCCCGAGCTGCGTTTTAGGAGTACTGCATATAACCATTGTTTTGTTTTTATCGTATATTATGCCATTTTGTTTACATAGATACGGATTTCCCGGAGCAATAAATATATCCTCAAGGGCCGGACAATATCCGCTTATCCCATTACAGCCGGTAATAAAACTACCTGATATTTTGCCAATAGAAAGCGTAGACGGTAGATTTATCTGCTTTAAATTATCATCCTCATCTGTTAAAATTCCCTCAAAGAAACGCACACCTTCAGATATCGTAAGCGTTTGCAAATTACACAAACAGACAAATGCATTTACACCTATTCCAACAACAGGTTTATTATCAATCACCTTTGGAGTTACTACATCTGTCTCTGTTCCGGAATATTTTGTAATAATTACCTCATTCTTGTCATTAACACGATACTCATAATCATTGTATTTACCCGTACTTACAGTAGCAAGTTCATCATCCGCCTGTACAGTTACCCGTGTTGGGAATAATGTGATTAGCATTATCAGCATAATTAGTATACTTGTAATTTTCTTTGTCATTTGTTTCTTCATATCTTCCATCCTTTGCTTGTATCTATAGTACTATTAAATTCTATCATGTTTTAGTATAAAAAAATATATAAAATGTCCCTTTATAAATTAGTAAATTTCCACAAAAATTAGGGCAGACTATATCTGCCCTAATTCTACCATCATTAATTTATCAGATTTCAAGCATCACTTAAAATATAGCGTTGAAATATTGATGGAATAAGAGAAAATGCCTCATCTATCTCATCAACATGTACTCCCTCATTGAGCATATCTATGCATTATTACAAATACAGAGATAGAGGACATCTCGCTGTCCTCTATCTCCTAGCGCGATTATTCAATTCCCATCGAATACTGCTTTGCTGCTTCATTGTAAAGATATAATGCCTTTACTACATTATTCAGTTTTGTATTAGAATTTTGTGAATTTAGCGCCTTATACATGTAAGTCATTGCACTATACTTCTGATTTATCTCTTTTCCATTCACGCTGATTTTAACGTTATATGTATCACCAAGCGATGAAATGCTAATATCCGAGACTCTTACACACATGATATTTCCATCATACTCTGGTGCAATATTTTGTCCATTTACACTAACCTTTATGTTATTCGCCATATTTTTGTCATCCATGCTATAATACAGCTTCAAATCCGTACCGGAATTCAGGACAAGACTGCCTCCTAGGAATGAAACGCCCATATTGTTGTTGAAGGCGGCATAATTATAGTCTTTCGAAATTGTTGTATTAGTTGTTAATACAGGATCATTGGTCTTATTATACAATCCCTTATTGGCAAGAGCATCTGTTTTTTCATTAAAATAAGTCTGAGCATATCCGCCATAGTTCAGCATTGCTTTTATCAGTGGTGCTGATGACCTGTATTCGCTGCTTTCTGGCTCAGCTAGTATTTTGCTTGCATAGTCATAAACCGAATATGAATATGTCTGTCCTGTCCAATCATTACAATGAAGCACCGCGTTTACCTTTTTGGTCATTTCTGCAGCGTTAACCATGCATTTAAATGAATAACAGTCGCTTCCATTGTAATTAACCTTGTCTGCGTCTTTAAGATATACACGTGTGGATTTTTTGCTTCCTTCAGGTGTAAATTCAACATATGTATTATCTTTATCAATCAGTAAGGAATCTGACAGTTGCATAACAAGGTTCAGTCCAATATCATCACTCAAGCTTAGCGAAAGACCTTTCAAATTGCCGGAATAGCTATCTTCTGTTGGGAATGATACCTTATATGGAGTTTTCTGTTCTTCTCTAGTTCCATTGCCAACAATACCATACTCATTATAACCCCAACAATATAAATCTCCGGTTACAGTTATTGCTGATGTTGTATAATTATTGATCGAAACCTCTTTAACATTTTCTAATATTTTCACTGGAGTTAACTGATTTATATAAGAACCATTTCCTACTGTGCCAAGTTTATTTGTCCCCCAACAATATAAATCTCCAGTTACAGTTAACGCTATTGTTGTTTCAGAATTGCTGAAAAACTCTTTAACATTATTTAATACTTTTACCGGAGTCAGCTGATTAATATAAGAACCATTTCCTACTTGCCCACGACTATTATAACCCCAACAATATAAATCCCCAGTTGTTGTTAGTGCTGACACTCTGCCATCATATGAATATAAAAAGTCTTTAACATTGTCTAATACTTTTACCGGAGTTAACTGGTCTGCAGTCGTTCCATTTCCTAATCCACCATTTTCATTTTCACCCCATAAATACAACTCCCCATTTGTAGTCAATGCTGTGGAAGTAAAGCCATAATAAGAAAATTTGCTTACATTCTTTAATACTCTAACCGGAGTGAGCTGGTCTGCAGTCGTTCCGTTTCCAACTTGACCAAATCTATTAAATCCCCAACAGTATAAATCTCCGTTATTTTTTATTGCAGCTATATTTTCACTACTTATAGAAACATCACTGACATCCTCAAATATCTTGACAGGTGTTAACTGATCATCTGTGGTTCCATCCCCCACTCCACCCAATTCATTGTCACCCCAACAGTATAAATCACCATTCATTTTTATTGCTGCTATAGTTGCACCATCCACCGAAATACGATTTACATTCTCCAATATTTTATAAGGAACTAATTGATTATCAGTAGTACCATTTCCTACCTGACCATAATCATTATACCCCCAACAATATAAATCTCCATCTGTAGTTAAAGCTGCAAATGTTTCATAATCATCATCTATATCTCTAAATGAAAAATACTCTTTAACATTCTCTAAAACCTTAACAGGTGTTAACTGATCATCTGTGGTTCCATTCCCCACTCCACCACATTCATTGTCACCCCAACAATATAAATCACCATTTATTGTTATAGCCGCAGTTACAAAATCTCCAATATAAAACTCTCTTACATTATCCAATACTTTAACCGGTGTTAACTGATTATCTGTAGTTCCATTTCCTACATTACCACATATATTATTCCCCCAACAATACAAATCTCCCGTTGTGGAAATTGCACCAGATAAATATCCATCGCTATAAAATGATTTTATCTTCACACTCGCAGCATTATTGGCAGTTTCACTATTACATATTTCAGAAGCTTGCACCACCGAAGCTGGCATATAAGACATAATAAATAGTGCCATTACCAATATAAAAGATAAAACTTTAAATTTTCTTTTCATATTTTTAATCCTCCCTAAAATTATCAAAATTAACTTAGAATAACATCCATTTTTATATAGTTCTTTTCTTATAGTTCTATATTACTATTTTTCTTTATTCAATGCAGTATAAATTAAGATAGAGAACATTGCTGTTCTCTATCTCCTTGTGTTATTATTCAATTTCCCATACAATTGCTAAAGATGTATTCCTTAAATTTATTAATTCGAAAAGATAATTATAAAACTTATCTATTTTCCGTCATTGAATACTCCATAGCCTTCTGACTATACCAATACATCGCTTTGCTGAGATTTATAAGCTTTGTATTTCCGGAATCCATAGATTTCTTTATATAAATATACGGGCTTGTTGAAACAGACATACTCTGACTGCTGTTTTGCTTATTCGTTATCTGCACCACAAAATTATCATCCAGTTCAGTAGCATTTAAATCATTAATAGTAATACAAATCATATTTCCGTTTATGGATTTACTAACCTGCTTCTTACAATCTTTAACCGAAATATCATATTTCTTCTCAATCTCTTTAAGAGAAAGACTATTTTTATTTTCAAAATACAGTTTCATTCCTGTATCTGACTTGCATACTAATGAAGCTCCATAGTATTTGAAATCATTGTTTTCAAGGTTGCCGCTTTCCTTATTGGTTATAGCTTTCTTAATATCCTGTGCCAAAATAGAATCCACTTTTTTTATCTCAGCATCCGGTAAAGCACTGTAAACTAATGAATCTGTCTTATATCCAAAATATAACGGTGCCCTTGCCCCATAATTCAGTATAGCTGATGCAATGTCTGCAGCCTTTCCATACTCTTCTTTTTTATCTTTGTTTTGAACTATTGTATTTAGATAATCTTTGACCGAATACTGTGTAAGAGCATATGATTTATCCTTATAATGTAGTGTTGCCGTCACTTTGTCACCAATCTGAGCTACAGGAACTTCACATGTATAAACATAGTGTCCATTCGATGTTTCTCTCTGTTTTACCTTTTGTACTTTATCACCGACTTTAAACTCAATGTACGCATCGGTATCATTTGCAGCTTCTTTTGACAAATCAATATAATATTTCAAATCGAAATTTCCATTGATAACAACATGATATCCATACACCGTATATAAAGCTTCTTTTATTTCAAAGTTTTTAGAAACTGTACCTGAATATATTCCGGTGCCTTTTATTGTAACGGTAGCTGTACCTGCTTTTACGTTATTTGAATACTCCACCGTATAATCTGTGCCTTGTTGTAACGTAGCATATCCATATTTTACTGTTACATCCGGTTTCTTCTCTTTGCCATCATATATATAGTTGTTATTTGATAAAGTAACATTTGCCGTGCCTAGCTTTATCGTGTCCTCTTTATAAACATTAAACTCCTGAGCAGTTGTTCCGTTTGGCTCCCATAGCTGTGCATTTGTCCCAGCGTCCGAACCATCATTAGAAACATCTAAACATAATCCAGTAGCATTCTTTGGAATTAAGACCTTTCCATTTTTTCCCAATGTCAAATACCATCTCTGATTGCTATCACCTGTATAATCATAGCAATATACGTTAGCTCCTTTTTGATTGCTAAATTCCTCAACATCAAGATATTTTCCATCAAATAGAGACTGTATGGTATATGTACCATCTTTCATTCGTCTGAAATGCCATATATCGCTTCCTTCTGCTTCACCCTCTCCACCAACTTCCAAATTAGGATTTTTGTTTACAAGAGTACTCCATGTACTTGCTTTGATTATATTTGCATAAAAATCATCTCCAAAATTAATAAAGTTTGGAATTTTAGACTGTGTATATATACTAAATTCCTGGGCTGCCACTCCCGCCTGAGCCCATATTTGCGCATTCGTTCCTACAGCCGAACCATTATTAGATATATCTAGGCATGATCCTGTTGCGTTTTTAGGAATTAATATTTTTCCACTAGAGCCATTCTTTATATACCATCTTTGGTTATTTTCTCCTGTATAATCGCTAAAGCCCACATTCTGACCATTTTTATTTCCACCATCAGAAACCTCGAGATATTTTCCATCTTCAAGTGACTTAATTATATATGAGCCATCACTCTGTCTTACGAATTCATAATACTCGTTTGCATTTCCCACTTCCTTACCTATGCAGGCATTTGTGTTATCATTAACCACATGACTCCATGAATCAACTTTAATTATATTAGCTATAAAATTTGTACCTATATCAAGATAATTTACCCTAAAGGTCACAGAATTCTGCTTACTACTGCTATCATTATAAGCCGTTATATAGGCAGTATACTCTCCCTCTCCCAGATTATTTAATGTATACTCCGAGCTTCCTGAAACCTGAGTTGTAACAATTTGTTCCCCCTTATACCAGACTGAAAACCAATATCCTGTTGCATTATCTACACTGTTCCAGGTTAGTGTTGCCGAATTTCCTACCGTATAGCTGTCACTGTTTTTCCAGATGGATGGTGTAGTTGTGACAGGATTTGGATTATCAAAACCAGGTGAAACACATATATAGCTAAAGTTAATTCTCCCATACATCTTATTTCCCTTTTTTATAGTATTTCCCCATAACACACCATTGTGACGCACCTTATTTGCGCCACTATAATTTCCGTTACCATTACAGTCAACAAATGTAATCGTATCGCCTGAAACACTTGTTACAAAAACGGTATGACCACTACCATTCGTGCTTCCGTATTGAATCAAATCACCTTTTTTTACATTATTTATGCTGTACACCTTTTTCCAAGTTGATGGTTTTGTTCCAAAAACTTTATATCCCAGCATATTTGCAAATCCCCAGCATTCACTTCCATTATCAAATCTATCATTCCAACATGAATAATTAGGATACTGTCCCTTTAATTCACTCATTTTGCTATCAAACTGTGATTCTGATACAGCCCAAACCTCTGTCGCTGGCATTATTTGGACTATCATCAATAATGCTAACAAAATTGATACTATTTTCAAATAATTATTTCTCATTCTAAACATTCAACTCACCTTCAATATATTTCCTATAAATACTCTCTTGCAGACTGTCCATAAGCCCACATGGCCTTACATAAATTATCCAATTTTACATTTTCCGATAACAATGCCTTTTTTATATATACACTCGGACTTGTTTCAACAATAACTGAACCATCATCCGATAAAATTCTTACTGAATACATCTCCCCCAGCTCATTTGGTCTTAAATCTTTTACTTTAATCCATAAAATATGACCATCCGTTCCTACATCAAATCCATGCGTATTCTTGATCTTGAATAGACTTAATCACTGTATCTCTATCCATAATCCTATGTGCTCCAATCATCTTTCCATTTCCAATATAGAATTCTGTATATTTATCTACATCTAATAGAATATTACCTCTTTTTCATAAACCTTTAGTACTAATAATAGATTACCACTATTTACAGCAATATGAAAGTAAAATATAAA
>OIGD01001899.1_pt1 | contig 18002 bp, 18 predicted proteins | sample 1582211 | NCBI WGS metagenome assembly OIGD01 (sample SAMN04414078, study PRJEB24778) | human gut metagenome | material: faecal | host: Homo sapiens
TATACTTAAGAATTTGATTATATTGAATTTTTATAAAATATAATATAAAATTAAATAAAAATCAAGTTTTTATATTGACTAAACTAGCCTAAAGCTATAATATGACAACAAAAAACAAGGAGGGTAACACATATGAATAGAACAAAAAGAAAGATTTTTGAAACTGCAATGGAGTTATTTGCACAAAAAGGATATGATGGAACTAGTGTTGAAGAAATTACTTCGATAGTTGGAATTGCAAAAGGTACTTTGTATTATCATTTTTCAAGCAAGGAAGAAATTTTTAATTTTTTAGTAGAAGAAGGAATGAAACTTTTGCGTAATAGTATAGAAATAAAAACTTCAAAATATACCAGCACAATTGATAAAATAAAAGCCGTAGTATTGATACAAATCAAAATTATTTTGAAATATGAGAATTTAATTACTTTAGTAATTAGCCAAATGTGGGGAAGAGAAGAAAGAAATTTAAGATGTAGGTCATATGTGAATGAATATATAAAAATTATAGAAGACATTATTAAAGATGGTATAAAAAAAGGAGAAATATATGATGGAGATCCTGAAGCCATTGCTACTGCGATTTTTGGATTAACTTGTTCTATTTTGATGTATAAATTAGAGACAACTGAAGAAATTAATATTCAAAATTTATATAATGTATTTAGTCAATATGCAATTAAAGGATTAAAAATTAAATAATACACATGATTTAAAGTGTAGCAAAATTTTAAATACAAATATATAATAATATAATAAAACATTAAATTGTAATAGTAATTATAAAAAACTATGTTAATAATTTATTAAGACATTACACAAATAAATTATATACTGCAATTTATATGCAATGATTTACAATAAAAAACTATTGCACAAAAAATAGTTTTGATATATAATTTAGCCTGTAAAAAAGGGAGGAATATGTTATGGCAAAATATATTAATGAAAAATTACAAGAGTTTGAAAGGTACATTCGCAATAAAAAAGTAGCAATAATAGGCTTAGGAGTAAGTAACTTGCCGCTTCTTGACTATTTCTCTGATAAAGGAGCAGATGTAACTGTATTTGATAAAAGAACAATAGATGAAATAGATAAAACAATACTAGACAAAATAACTTCACGCTGTATTCATTTTTCATTTGGAGAGCATTATTTAGTAAACTTAGTAGGATTTGATATAATATTTAGATCTCCTACATGTAGACCAGATACACCTGAATTAAAAGCAGAAAGTATAAGAGGAGCAGTAGTTACATCAGAAATAGAAATGGTTGTTGAATTATGCCCAGGAAAAGTAATAGGTGTAACAGGTAGTGATGGAAAAACAACTACAACAAGTTTAATATATGAAATAGTAAAAGAAAAAGGATATGATTGTTATTTAGGTGGAAACATAGGAATACCACTGTTCACTAAAATAAAAGACATGACACCTGAAACAATAGTTGTACTAGAACTTAGTAGTTTTCAATTAATGGATATGCAAACATGCCCAGAAATTTCTGTAGTAACAAATGTATCACCTAATCATTTAGATATACATAAATCATATGAAGAATATATAGAATGTAAGAAAAAAATATTCAAAAATCAAACAGAAAAAGGAATTGTAATTTTAAACTACGATAATGATGTAACTAGATATTTTGCATCAGAAGCAAATGGAAAAGTAATATTCTTCAGTAGAAAAAATAGATTAGATAATGGAGTTATATATGATAATGGTGTAATTAAGTCATGTGAAGATGGAGTTAGAAGACATATAATAACAATAGATGATGCAGTATCATTACGCGGAATGCATAATTATGAAAATATGTGTGCAGCAATAGCAGCGACATCAACATTAGTAGAACCATCAATACAAGCTAGAGCCATAACTAAGTTCAAAGGAGTAGAACATAGATTAGAATACGTTAGAACTATAAATGGAGTAAAATGGTATAATGATTCAATAGGAACAAGTCCTACAAGAACAATAGCAGGTTTAAATGCTTTTGATAAAAAAATAGTATTAATAGCAGGTGGATATGATAAAAAGTTAGACTATAAACCTATTGCTAAACCTATAATTGATAAAGTAAGTAATTTAATATTGATGGGTGCTACAGCTGATAAAATACAAACTGTAGTTGAGGAACAGTTAAAGACTAGCGTTACAAATGGTAATGATATCTCTTTACCAATATATAGATGTAATACATTAGAAGAAGCTGTTAATAAAGCACATGAAGTAGCAAACTCTAACGAAATAGTGCTATTCTCACCAGCAAGTGCAAGTTTTGATATGTATAAGAACTTCATGGAAAGAGGAGAAAAATTCAAAGAGTTAGTTAGAAATATTGATTAATAATTATATAATACTTAAAACAAACAATTAAAGATTAGTAACTAAAACTACCTCCTAAACATATTATAAATATATAAATGTTTAGGAGGTAGTTTAATGTTATATAACGATTTTGAAGATTATATGAGAAGCGTATTAGGATATTCTACAAATGAATCAGGCAATATAAATCAGCAATATCAAAATGAATATCAAACTTTATATGGTTCTACATACCAAACAAGAGAATCAAATTTTGATATCGAACAAATGTATCCTCAAATATATAGAACAATAAATCCTATAGTTTGTAATATGTGTCAAAATATTAACCAACCAATAACAGAAGAGCTAGTAGAGCAAATGACAAATGAAATATACAGAAGTGTAGAGCAACGTGTTGAGATTCAAAATGTTGTTAATTTGAAAATTGAAACAAGAGGAGAAGCAGAATGTTCGGAAAAGTTATGCAAATGTAAAGAAAATAAAATGCTTTGCAAAGATAATAGAGTAGAAAAGAATAACAGCGATATTAATCAAGATAAACAATCACAAAATACAAGACAGCAACAAAGGCAAAATCCACTACTACGTGATTTAATACGTATACTTATATTAAATCAATTATTCAGACCAGGAAGGCCACCATTTATACCAGGACCAGGTTTCCCAGGATTTCCACCACCACGACCACCTATGCCACCAAGACCGGGAAGACCACCGTTTAGACCTATGTAAGGATTGAATTTCAAAAAAACAAAATTTTCCAATATTTCAAAATTTATTTTGTATATAAACAAATATAATGTGGAAAAATAAAATTGTATTCAAATTAAATGTAAAAATTAAATTTGAATGCAATTTTTTATGTTTTAGGAGGAAAAAATTATGAAAGTTAATGATTGTATGTGTCATGATGTTTTATGGGTAAATCCAAATACTAGTATTTGTGAATGTGCTAATTTAATGGCAGAGCATAAAATTGGATGTATACCGGTTTGCAATGATGAAAAGAATGTTGTTGGTTTAGTAACAGATAGAGATATCTTATTAAGAAGTGTGTGTTGTGAAAAAGATACCAAAACAACACCTGTAAGAGAGATTATGAGTACTAATGTGTGCTGTTGCGAACCAAATACAGAGTTACATCATGCTGAAAATATTATGTCTGATAATCAGGTTAGAAGATTGCCTGTTATAGAAAATAATAAGATAGTAGGTATATTGTCGATTGGGGATATTAGTAGAAATCCTAATACAAATAAGGAGAGTTTTATTGTTACTTTAGATAATATTTGTGGGTGTGGGAATAAAAATCATCAGTAAAATTTGCTGGTAGCACCGTGAGAAAAAAATTGTTACTTTTGAAAAAACAAACTCCTCAAACGCGGTGGGGTGCGTGCTGGGTTGGGTGGACTTGTTATGATAATTATTGTGGTTAGATGTTTTTTGGTAGCACCGTGAGAAAAAAATTGTTACTTTTGAAAAAACAAAGCTCCTTCAAACGCGGTGGGGTGCGTGCTGGGTTGGGTGGACTTGTTACGATAATTACTGGGGTTAGATGTTTTGGGGCTTAGGTCGGAGCTTTGTTTTTTCAAAAGTAACAATTTTTTTCTTCGAGTGGGGGTGAAGGATAGGGTTTTTGATTTTTTGGAAAATGGGGGTGAAGGATTATAGAATTTTTGTCTAATAAGTACTGTTTTTTTATTGGTAAAAAAATGTATGTATAAACTGATTTTACATATAATAAAATATAGAAAATATAAAGAAGGAAGTGACTTATTTTGATTCTAGATTTCAACTATTGGATAAAAGTTATAAAAAAACTTTTAGTGTTAGCTATAGGAATTTTATTAATATATATAGGATTTAAAGTAAGTATTTTTTATACGCCTTTCTTGGTAGCATTCATATTATCACAATTAATAGAACCTATTATAAGATTCTGCATGAAAAAACTTAAAATGAGAAGGAAAGTAAGTGCAATATTAATATTTGTTATTGTACTTTCTATTATTATAGGATTAATCACTGGAGGAATAATTACACTTGTATCTGAGGCATCAAATCTTTTGTCAAATATAAATTACTATTTTGAAAAAATATATAATGGATCACAGAATATAATATCGGATTTTGATTTTACCAAAATTCAGTTATCTAATGAGCTAAATACTATTTTAAGTAATTCTACAGGAGAATTTATTAATACCGCTTCTAATTGGGTAAAAAATATATTAACAACTTTTTTGAATACAGTAACATCACTTCCTAAAATAGGATTATGTATTATAATTACAATATTAGCATTATATTTTATGTGTACAGATAAAATATATATGCTAGATCAAATAGAACATCATTTACCAGAACAATGGGTAAAAAAATTAACTAAACATATTAAAGCATTAACCAAAACTCTAGGATGTTACTTAAAAGCGCAATTTACACTAATATTAATATCTTTTATAATATCCTTAATAGGGTTATATATATTTGCTCTAGCAGGATTAAATGTAACATATCCGTTAATGACAGCAATAGGAATTGCAATTGTAGATGCTTTACCTATATTTGGTTCTGGTACAGTAATGGTACCTTGGGCTATAATTTCAGCATGTAATGGAGATATAACTTTAGGAATATGTGTATTAGTTTTATGGATTATTATGAGTATTGTAAGACAAATAATAGAACCTAAAATTGTAAGTGGGCAAATTGGGATACACCCTATATTTACTTTAATAGCCATGTACACTGGATTTAAATTTATAGGCTTTTTAGGTATATTTATTGGTCCTATTGTATTGATTATATTGAAAGAAATATATGCAAATAGAATTGATAAGGGATTTGTGAAGAGTATATTTGATAGGGAATGTTAATTTTAAAAATGAAAAAAGGACTCTTCTCAAAACATATAGACTAATATGTTTTGAGAAGAGTCCTTTAAAAAATATAAGTTATAAAATTAAATTTTCTACTATTAAGTCTCACTACTAACAAAACCATCATCAGGTGGATACACAAATTCATCATTAGGAACAGATGTTTCTTTTATACAATTAACTTCTATAACAGGCCTTTCACCATGATATTCTCCTTTAGTAATAACCCCTTCAACTTCAACCCAACTACGATCTTTAAATCCTTGCATATCAACATCATTAGCAACATTTTTACATAGGAATCCTACAACTACAGCCTGATTATCAGAAGAAATAATCATCTCTCTGGCTAATACGAACTGATTTTCGCTGAAATCATACAGTCTATAAACAAACCCTGTAAATTTAATTTTCTTGCCAACATATTTATCCATATTTTCATGACAATCTTTTAATATATTAGTATAATTACTAGAATTAGCCTGAATAAAATTATCACTATTAGAAGCGGAAAAATCGTCAGTAACCATCACTCTGAAAGTACTTTCATAAAATCTATAACCAACAACCATAAAAACAATAACAAGCAATAATACAACAAAAGTAATTACTACTTTTTTCATCCAATTACGATTCATTTTAATATTACATATAAACATAACTAAATATACCACTACCTTTCATACATAATAAAGAAGTACCCTTTATTATGCTATTTGCACAAAGAAGGTATGTATCCTCAATTGTGCATTATTAATAATAATTATATTATCTTAATAAAAAATATATGATTTTTCTTGCGAAATTTTATAATTAGTGATATAGTACAAAAAGATTATATGTAATTAAATAATACATAAGATAGAAAGGAAGAAAAGTGATGAGTTTTTTAAACAAGATATTTAAAAGTTACAGTGAAAAAGAAGTAAAAAGAGTTATGCCTTTAGTTGAACAAATCAATTCTTTAGAAGAATCTATTTCAAAACTATCAGATGAGGAGTTAAGAAACAAAACAAACGAATTTAAAGAAAGATTAGCTAATGGAGAAACATTAGATGATTTATTACCAGAAGCTTTTGCAGTAGTAAGAGAAGCTTCAAAAAGAGTTTTAGGATTACGTCATTTTGATGTTCAATTAATAGGTGGTATTATTCTACACCAAGGTAGAATTGCTGAAATGAAAACAGGTGAAGGAAAAACTTTAGTAGCAACACTTCCAGCATACCTAAATGCATTAACAGGTGAAGGTGTTCATGTTATTACAGTAAACGACTATCTAGCAAAAAGAGATAGTGAATGGATGGGAAAAGTTTACCGCTTCTTAGGATTATCTGTAGGATTAATAATAGCAGGAATGAAACCTAATGAAAAACAAGAAGCATATAATTGTGATATAACATATGGTACAAATAATGAGTATGGATTTGATTACTTAAGAGACAATATGGTTATATATAAAAATCAATTAGTACAAAGAAAATTAAAATATGCTATCGTAGATGAGATTGATAGTATTTTAATAGATGAAGCTCGTACACCTCTTATTATTTCAGGTAGAGCTAACAAATCTTCTGACCTTTACAAAAAAGCAGATTCTTTTGTAAGAAAATTACAAGCTAAAGTTATAGTAGAAGAAGATATAAAAGATGAAGCACAAGCAGAAGATAACGAAAATTATGATTACATTGTAGATTTAAAAGCTAAATCTGCTACACTTACTCAAAAAGGTATAGAAAAAGCTGAAAAAGAATTCAACTTGGAAAACTTTAATGATATAGAAAACTCTGAATTAGTACATAATGTAAATCAAGCTTTACGTGCGTATGGAATAATGAAAAAAGATATTGATTACATAGTAAAAGATGGTGAAGTTTTAATAGTTGATGAATTCACAGGTCGTATTATGTATGGAAGAAGATATAATAATGGATTGCATCAAGCTATAGAAGCAAAAGAAAAAGTTAGAATAGCAGATGAATCTAAAACACTTGCTACAATAACATTCCAAAACTACTTTAGAATGTATGATAAATTATCTGGTATGACTGGTACTGCTATGACAGAAGAAGCGGAATTCCAAGAAATTTACAAATTAGATGTTATAGAAATACCTACTAATAAACCATTAATAAGACAAGATGACCCAGATATAATCTATAAAAATGAAAATGCTAAATTTAGAGCTGTTATTGAAGATATTAAGGAAAGTCATGAAAAAGGACAACCAGTTCTTGTTGGTACAGTATCAATAGAAAAATCTGAAAAATTAAGCAAATTATTAAATCAAGAAGGAATTAAACATACAGTATTAAATGCTAAACAACATGAAAAAGAAGCAGAAATAGTTGCACAAGCTGGTAAATTTGGAGCAGTTACAATTGCTACAAACATGGCTGGTCGTGGTACTGATATTATGCTTGGAGGAAATAGTGAATATTTAGCAAAACAAGAAATGAAAAAACAAGGCTATACTGAAGAAATGATAGAACAAGCTACAGCATTTAATGAAACAACAGATGAAGAAATATTATCAGCAAGAAACAAATTCAAAGAATTAGAAAACAAATTTGATGCAGAAATAAAAGAAGAAAAAGAAAAAGTTATATCTGCTGGCGGTTTAAAAATTATAGGAACAGAAAGACATGAATCTAGACGTATAGATAATCAGTTACGTGGACGTTCTGGACGTCAAGGTGACCCAGGAAATTCTAAATTCTATATAGGATTAGATGATGACTTAATGAAAATATTTGGTGGAAATACAATAACAAAAGTATATGATACATTAGGAGCAGATGAAAATATGCCAATACAATCTAAACTAATATCTAATGCCGTAGAATCAGCTCAAAAGAAAGTTGAAGGTAAAAACTTTAGTATTAGAAAGAATGTATTAAATTATGATGATGTTATGAATACTCAAAGAGAAATAATATACAAGCAAAGAAGAGAAGTTCTTGATGGAGAAAACTTAAAAGAAAGTATATTACATATGATAGATGCTACAGCTGAAAATATAATTGATGCACATACAATAGATGGTACCGTAGAAGTAGAAGAATCATTAATTCAAGAACTAAACAATGTATTAGGAATAACAAATCAAATCGAATTAAAAGAAAATGACAAAATAAATGCTTCAGAATTAACAGAAAAAGTAAAAGAAACAGCACATGAAATATATGAAGGTAAAGAGCAAATGATTGGTTCAGACGATTTAAGAGAAATTGAAAGAGTTGTAATGCTTAAAACAGTTGATGAAAAATGGATGGATCATATAGATGCAATGGATGAATTAAAAAATGGTATTGGTCTTCGCGCATATGGACAAAAAGATCCTGTTGTTCAATACAGAATTGAAGGATTTGACATGTTTGATGCTATGATAGATGATATTAAAACCCAAGTTGCAACAATTTTACTTCATATGGAAAAAACAGAAAATATAACTAGAACTGAAACTGTTAAAATAACAGGAGCAGGATTAGAAGATGCCGCAATTAACCTAGTTGATGGAAATATTACAGAAAAAGAAGGCGGATTAAATAGAACTGTGGTTAATAAAGAGCCTAAAGTTGGCAGAAATGATGACTGCCCATGTGGAAGTGGGAAGAAATATAAAAACTGTTGTGGAAGATAATTTGAATTTTTAAAATTGGGGACGTGTATTGTTTTAAAAATTTAAAACAATACACGTCCCCAATTAAAATAAAAACTGCTGTGGAAGATAATTTTAAAAAAACAGACAGTAATTAAACTGTCTGTTTTTTGCATTAGTTAGATTCTTCAAGATTCGAGCAGATATAATCTTTAAAAGGCATATCTGCAAAATCTTTCGGATTAGGGAGAATGGTGAGTTTCTCGCCTTCTTGCAGTTTATTGCAATAATCATCAATAGGAATATTGCAATATTTCACGCACAGGATCAAGGAATGATTAGTTCCTTTTTGTTTGATAGAGTATGTTAAATCATAGACACGATCATCTACAATTGCAACAAGATTCCATTCAAACCAATTTGCATTTGGACGGCTGATTAAGCCGTAAGTTGCCTGAGAAAGTTCTGGAAAAAGCTTCAGGAAAAGCGTAACAAAATGCCAGCTATTTCCTTTGTGGTTTTTCTCGACATAGTTTAGCAAGTTTTGCTGTGCTTCTGCAACAGAAAAATCTGCTAATGCTGAGATGTTTGACTGTGTTTCCTTATTACCTTCAAAGGAATAGCTTTCGATAATGTCGGTAGTCCGGTTTACTATGCGTAGAATGTCTAACATAGGTTGGATACATCTCCTTTTATAAAATATTATTTTTTTGGTACCACAAAAATTAATTTTCCATAATGCATTGTTGGTTCTATAATAGAACTTGTTTCATAATATGCATCGTATAAATCAATATTTGTTGCACAAAAGTAAAATTAGTATAGCACTATTTACATAAAATGTCAATTGAAATTGCAAAAATATAAAAGAACTATATACAAAAGTAAAAAATATGTGATACAATAATATCAAAATAGAGATAGAGGAGTGATACAATTTGATTATAGAATTAGAAGACAATTTAAAAAACTTAAATGATTTACAACAAAAATTAAAAGAAATAGGTGAGTCACTTTGACATTACTAATTTAGAAAAACAATTAAAAGAATATGAACAACAAACATTACAAGAAGGATTTTGGAATGATTCTAAAAATTCTAGTATAATTTTACAAAAAATAAAAACACTAAAAAGTAAAGTTGAAAACTATAGTAAATTAAAAAATGAATTAGAAAATTTAAAAGAAATGTCTGAATTAGTAATACAAGAAAATGATGAAAACTTAGTAAAAGATATTTTAAATAGTACCGCTTCTATTAAAGAGCAACTTGACAATCTAGAAATTCAAACTCTACTATCAGGCAAATATGACATAAATAATGCAATAGTAACGATACATCCAGGAGCAGGAGGAACAGAATCACAAGATTGGGCGGAAATGCTATACAGAATGTATACAAGATGGGCACTATCAAATGGATATATAGTTCAAGAATTAGATTATTTGGATGGTGACGAAGCTGGTTTAAAGAGTGTTACATTTTTAATATCAGGGGATTATGCATATGGATATATGAAATCAGAAAAAGGTGTACATAGATTAGTTAGAATTTCTCCTTTTGATGCAGGTGGAAGAAGACATACATCTTTTGCATCTGTTGAAGTCCTACCAGAAATTACTGAGGATATAGAAATAGATATAAACCCAGATGACTTAAGAATAGATACTTACAGAGCATCAGGTGCTGGAGGACAACATATAAATAAAACATCATCTGCAGTTAGAATTACCCATATTCCAACAAATACAGTAGTAGCATGTCAAACAGAAAGATCACAAATACAAAATAGAGAAACAGCCATGAAAATGCTTAAATCTAAATTATTAGACTTAAAAGAAAAAGAGCAAAAAGAAAAAATAGAAGATTTAAAAGGAGAACAAAAAGATATAGCATGGGGAAGTCAAATAAGATCTTATGTATTTTGTCCATATACGCTTGTAAAAGACCATAGAACAAATTTTGAAGTAGGTAATGTATCTAATGTTATGGATGGAGATTTAAACGGATTTATGAAAGAATATTTAAAAAACTGCTCAACTAAAAAAATCATCTAACTATGTAAATTACCCAGCATAGTGTACAGATAATTAAAAATATGAAAAAAGAGGTATAGATAAATGAAATTAAAATGGAAAGATATTTATAATAATAATAAACAAAGAAGATATTGTGAAATAATTGGAATAAAAAAACAAGATGTTGAACTTGAATCTAATTCGTTTAGAATATTAAAACAAAATAAATATTTATCAATAGCTATAGCTGTTATACTAATTGCAATATTATTTTTCACATTTGGAAAAGATATAAAAGTATTTTTAATGGTATTAGCCTTTCTTACAGTTGCTGCAATATGTTTTTTCGTATTTAATTATTTTAAATTTAAATGTACCTCAAACGGATTATATGTAAGATTTGGAATGCAAGAAGGTTTGTTTCCATATAAAAAATTAAAAAGTGTATATTTATCTAAATTTAATGATTATAGATTCTTAATACCTTCTAATGGATATTCTATTGTTATTAGATACTATGATAATAATAATAGAATAAAAGAATTGTCTTTTGCAAATTATTTTCTAAACAAACAAGAAACAATTGATTTTTTAGAAAATTTCAATATAAAAGAAGAAAAAAATAATAGATATATAACTTATGAAAAATTTAAAGTATTAAGAAAAATAATAAAAGTTACAGCAATTGTAGTATTCACAATACTAATATTTGTAGCTGTATATATTAACATAAAAAATGGATAGTGTTTTATGAAATAGTATTTTAATAAAGAGGACTAAGGTTATTAAATAAAAAATTTAATAGTTTAAGTCCTCTTTAAAATACTGTCTTTTTATAATATGGCAGAATAATTATAAAGCAAATATTTATTACTAATCAAATTTAAAAATTAATAGTTCATTCAAATAACTCATTATGCAATAGTTCTAATAAATCATTTTCAACCTTTTCTTTAAAAGTAATAATAATTTTAGCATTTGTAATATCAATACTAAAAATATCAATACTAAATCTTTTTATAATTTCCATAATTCGCTTTAATACAACATTATCATTAGTTATACCATATCCGATAATTGCTATACGACTAACATTTTGAAAAGATGAATCAAACATATTCAAATTACTCTCTAAAGCTTTTTGAAATTTGTTATAAATACTAGATTTAATTAAAAAATTCACATCAAAAAAAGATATACTATTATTAATAAATTGTATAGGTAAAATACCTTCATTAATTAAAAAATTATATACTTGATTAAATAATTTAATTGAATATGAAGAATATTTTAAATTAACTAAAAGTAAATCATCATTTTTAACAATACTTTTAACAACTTTATCTTCTATTTTATCATTTATAACACTTCCAGATTTATTATTAAATGTAGATTTTGTAATAATAGGTATATTAAATTTTTCACCTATTTCTATACACCTATTATGAAGAACTTTAGCTCCTTCATCTGCAATATCTAACATTTCAACATATGATAAAGTTTCCAATTTCTTTGCAACAGGAATTTTATTAGGATCTGTAGTATATACTCCGTCAACATCAGAAAAAATATAACAATGTTTAGCCTTTAATGCTGCTGCTACCGCTACTGCTGTTGTATCAGAACCACCCCTACCTAAAGTTGTTATATCAAGATTATCATTAAACCCTTGGAAACCTGCAATTATAACAATTTTTCCTTCTTGTAATTCCTTAGATATTCTTGATGTATCAATATTTTCAATTGTAGCATTTTGATTAGTATTATTAGTATAGATTCCAGCTTGCCATCCTGTTAAAGATACAGCTTTATAGCCCATTTCATTAAGTAAAATACTCAGTTTTGAAATAGAAACCTGTTCGCCAGAACTAAGTAAAACATCAAGTTCTCTATCAGAAGGAACTTTTGCAAGTTCATATGCTTCTTTTAACAATTTATCTGTTGTTTTACCGTTGAGCAGAAACAACAACAACAACATTATTGTTTTTATTATATAAATCTATAATTTTATTAGCAACAATATTCAACTTTATATTATCTGCAACAGAGCTACCACCAAATTTCATGACTATTGTGTCCATATATAAGGCACCTTCTTTTTACAAATATATTTCGAGAAATATTTAAATTTCTCTTTATATAATATTAATTAAACAATATTTTGGTGATTTTATGTCATACTCTAAAAATAAAGGAATATTTTTTAGCACAAGTGAATATATATTAATATGTCCCAAAAGGACAAAAAACAAAAGGAGATTAGTCATATGATAATGGAAGAGAGAAAAAATAATATTAATTCAACAATTATGCAAAACTTGGTTTTAGAAAATAGAGAAAAATTAAGTATATCTGGTGTTAATGATGTACTTAGTTTTGATGATCAAATTGTTATTTTAGAAACGCAATTAGGATTATTAACAGTTAAAGGCGAAAATTTAAGAATAAACAAGTTAAGTATTGATTGCGAAGAAGTTGTAATAGAAGGTGAGATTAGTAATTTAGCATATAGTGAAAAAGACACAGAAAGAAAAGGAAATTCCTTATTAGGGAAAATATTTAAATAAATATATATGGATGTGATTATTACATGGTTACTCAAATTAATACATTATTAGCATTTTTTATTGCAGGAGTATGTATAGGAATAATATTTGATTTTTTTAGGATAATAAGAAAATCATTTAAAACCCCAGATATACTAACATATATACAAGATATATTATTTTGGATTTTGGCTGGTATAATATTGTTATTTACAATATTTACTTTTACAACAGGTGAAATCAGAATATATATGTTTATTTTTTTGTTCTTTGGTGTATTTATTTATTTTATAAGTATAAGTAGACATTTTATATGGATAAATACTCAAATAATAAGAGGTTTAAAATCTATTATCAATTTTTTTATAAAGCCTTTTGCAAAAAAAAATAGAAAAATTTTCAAAAAGTAGTACTAAATAAAGGATTTTGTGTTATAATGTAGAAATAGATATATAGATTGTAAAAAAATTTTGAAAATGGAGAAACTTATGAAAAAAAAATTCAGATTTAATCGAATTATAATAATGCGGAATTGCTATATACATATTATATATTTTCATATCAAGGCAACAAGTTTTAAGTGCATATAAAAAAGAAGAAAAAAACTATTTAAATTTAATAGCACAAGAAAAACAACGCAATATCGAATTATTAGAAGTTAAAGATAATATTAATTCAACAGAATTTATAGAAGAAATTGCAAGAGACAAATTAGGAATGTATTTACCAAATGAACGAGTATATATAGATATTAGTAAATAATAAGAGGTCGTATAGTCTTATAATTAATATAAACAATAAGCCTCTTGTTATAAAAATTTTTTCAATCATTTAATTCTTAAAAAATTCCAAATAAACAAAAAATAAAATAAATTTATAAATATAAAAAATATTAAGGGGGAAAATTATGAATTTTGAAAATTGTACACTAGTTGAATTACGTCAATTAGCCAAAGAAAAAGGAATTAAAAATGTTTCAAAACTAAAGAAAGATGAATTATTAGAGATGTTAGAAGATTTACAGAACAAACAAGAAAAATATCACTATGTTAAAACTATTAAAGCCGAGGATAACAATGAAAATGTTGAAGATGAAATAAAAAATATTTCAAATGGACAAGAAGATAATAGTGGTTACAAATTAACAAATGAAGATGATGAAATAGTAGAAGGAATTTTAGAAGTATTACCAGATGGTTATGGATTTTTAAGAGGAAAAAATTATTTATCAAGTCCTAAAGATGTATACATTTCTCCAGTTCAAATAAGAAGATTTAGATTAGATAAAGGAGATAAAATAAAAGGTATTGCAAGAATACCTAAAGAAGGAGAAAAGTTCCCTGCACTTATATTTGTAGGGGAAGTAAATGGAGAAGCTCCTGAAAAAGCATATAGAAGAATAAAATTTGACGACTTAACACCTATATATCCAAATGAAAGATTACGTTTAGAAACACGTCCTAATGAATATGCTATGAGAATAATAGATTTAGTTTCACCTATAGGAAAAGGGCAAAGAGGTATGATAGTTGCTCCACCAAAAGTAGGTAAAACAACCTTATTAAAGAAAATAGCAAACAGTATTTCTGATAATAATCCAGAAGTTGAATTAATAGTATTATTAATAGATGAAAGACCTGAAGAAGTAACAGACATGATACGTTCTATTAAAGGTGAAGTAATATATTCTACTTTTGATGAATTACCAGAACATCATGTTAAAGTAGCGGAAATGGTATTAGAAAGAGCTAAAAGACTTACAGAACAGAAAAAAGATGTTGTAATATTATTAGATAGTATTACAAGACTAGCTCGTGCATACAACTTAGTTATTCCTTCTTCTGGAAGAACTTTATCTGGAGGTTTTGACCCTGCTGCATTACATAAACCTAAGAAATTCTTTGGTGCTGCAAGAAACATAGAAAATGGTGGAAGCTTAACAATTTTAGCAACATCATTAGTTGAAACAGGAAGTAGAATGGATGAAGTTATTTTCGAAGAATTTAAAGGAACAGGTAATATGGAAGTTGTTCTTGATAGAAAACTTTCAGAAAAACGTATTTTCCCAGCTATAGATATAAATAAATCTGGAACAAGAAGAGAAGATTTATTATTAGATAGCAAAGAAATGGAAACTGTATATGCTTTAAGAAAAGCATTAAATACAGCATCAGTAGCGGATGTTACTGAACAATTAATATCTCTAATGGTTGCTACTAAAACTAACCAAGAATTTATGGATAAAATGGACTCATATTTGAAAAATTATAAATAATATTGTTTTTCCCAGCATTTATAGCATTCTTCTATGTTATAATTCATTCAACAGTCGATATAAAAATACAAAGAAAAATATTAAAAAATCCAATTAAAAAGAAAGATGGAAATATATGAAAAATTGGGAAATTTATCAAAATAAAACATACAATAATGATGTATGTAAATTACTTAAAATTTTTTTAAGTGAATATAAAGTTAACAATGCAATTGATTTAGGATGTGGAAGTGGAAACGAAACTGTATATATGATTCAAAACGGAATAAATGTATTAGCAATAGACAGGCAATTAAACAAAAATTTTATATTAGATAGATTAGATAACAAACAAAAAGAAAAAATTATGTTTCTAGAGCAAAGCTTTGAAGATGTTAAGTTACCTAAAACAGATGCAATTACAGCATTTTTTAGTATTCCATTTTGTAATCCTCAATATTTTAATAAATTATGGGACAAAATTTACAATTCAATAAATGATGACGGATATTTTGTTGGACAATTATTTGGAGATAGAGATGATTGGAAAAATGCGCCATTAATTAGTACATTTACAATAGAACAAGTTAAAGAATACCTAAAAATGTATAAAATAATTAGGTTAGATGAAATAGAATATGTTCGAAAAATAGATAATAAAAAGTGGCATTATTATAATATAATTGCTCAGAAATTCAAGGAGATATAAAAATAATATAGGGTGTCTTGATTACATGGAACCCTCTTGATTTATAGGGAATTTTTGTGGTGCAATTATTGTTTCAAAAAATTTCATAAGAAAAGATATTAGAGAATTTGGTAGTTCAAATGCGGGTACGACAAATATGTCGAGAGTCTTTGGACTAAAATATGGAATTTTGACTTTTTTGATAGATTGCTTCAAAGGTTTTCTTGCAGTAAAAGTATGCTATCTAATTATTTCAGCTAACTTTTCAGATTTTTGGGGAGAGTTTGCAGGTTATATGGTAGGAATAGCTATAATATTAGGGCATAATTATCCAATAGTCTTTAAATTTAAAGGTGGAAAAGGGTTTGCAAGTGCCATAGGTGTATTTTTAGCGCTTAATCCACTAATAACTGCAATATCACTAGCAGGATGCTTAATAGTATTAATTGCTACGGATATAATGTCTTTATATGCTATTTCATTCTTTACTGTAACTATGATTTATACTTGTGCGTTTACTAATATTCATTGGAGTATGAAAATATGTACAATTGTTTATCTTGTTCTAGGAATAATTGCACATAAGAACAATATAAAAAATCTAATAAATGGAAAAGAAAGAAAATTAGGGATAAAGAAAAAATTTTTCAAATAGTTAAAAAAGGGGAAATGTTATGAAAATGTTTGCTTTTGACCTTGACAAAACAACTTTAAACTCTCGGGGAGAATTATCAAGCGTTAATTACAAAATATTACAAGCTATGCTTAAAAAGAATGTCATTTTGATTCCAGCTACAGGAAGAAATTTAGAAGGAATACCAAATGAAATTCTAGGTCTTAATATTAGATATGCGATAGTGTCAAATGGTGCAATGGTAATAGACTTGCTTGAAAATAAAATTATTTGGCAAAAAACACTATCTAAAGCTGAATTAAAACAAGTGATATGTATGTTAAGTAAAGATAAAATTGCTTTTACAATACATACTGATGATAAATGTTTTGATTCAACCATAATGCAAGTTGTTATTCGAAGGTTGTTATTTAAAAATTCAAGTGTATTTTTTCAAAATTTAAAAAGTGGGATAAAAAAACTTGATAATATAAATAAAATTCAACTTATCTTTCTTTCAAAAAAACACTTACAAAAAGTATATAATGTGTTAAGTGAAATAGATGTAATACATGTTGTAAAATCATCAAAACATTGCATAGAAATTACTCATAGAGAGGCGAACAAAGGCAATGCTTTAAAATTTTTATCTGATTATCTAGGTGTAGATAGAGGAGAAATTGTTAGTATTGGAGATAATGATAATGACATTGAAATGTTGCAATTTTCTGGAACTTCATATGTTGTACTTAATTCTTCTGATACTGTAAAGATTATTGCTGATTATGTTGTAAGTAGTAATGATGATCATGCATTGAAAGATATTATTTATTAAAAAAATGCTGAACGAAATTCGTTCAGCATTTTTTTAAGCTGGATAATAATTTTTTATCTAATTTAGGCATGCTAAAATGAATTTTAAGACATTTTTACAGAAAATACATATAACTTTGTTTCATTTTTTATTTCACAAAAATTTCACGAATTTGAGGAGTAGGAGAGTAAAAGAGCAATTTTTAGTATAAGTATTAAATTTAAAAAATAAAAATAAAATTTATAAAAG
>OIGD01001907.1_pt1 | contig 17934 bp, 18 predicted proteins | sample 1582211 | NCBI WGS metagenome assembly OIGD01 (sample SAMN04414078, study PRJEB24778) | human gut metagenome | material: faecal | host: Homo sapiens
AGAGCTATAATCCGGAATATGTCCTGATCTTATCAGGCGACCATATTTATAAGATGGATTATGAAGTGATGCTCGATTTCCATAAAGAAAATCATGCAGATGTGACGATTGCAACAATGCCGGTACCAATTGAGGAAGCAAGCAGGTTTGGAATCGTGATTGCAGATGAAAATAAAAAAATCCAGGATTTCGAGGAGAAACCGGCAGAACCGAGAAGTAACCTGGCATCCATGGGAATCTATATTTTCAGCTGGAATGTTTTAAAAGAAGCATTACATGCCATGAAAGACCAGAGCGGATGCGATTTCGGCAAGCATATAATTCCGTATTGTCATGAGAGAGGAAAACGTCTTTTCGCCTATGAATTTAACGGTTACTGGAAAGATGTCGGAACGTTAGGATCCTACTGGGAAGCAAATATGGAGCTCATCGATATTATTCCGGAGTTCAACCTGTATGAGGAATACTGGAAGATCTACACAAAGAGCGACATCCTTCCACCACAGTACATTTCCTCCGACAGTGAGATCGAGAAATGTATCATCGGTGAAGGCTCTCAGATTTACGGTAAAATCTACAATTCCGTTATCGGCTGTGGCGTAACGATCGGTGCAGATACGGTTGTACGGGATTCTATCATTATGAATGAAACACAGATTGGCAAAGGCTGTGAGCTGAATAAAGCGATTGTTGCGGAAAATGTTGAGATCGGCGATTATGTCAAGCTCGGTGTCGGTGAAGAAGTAGACAACGAAACCGATCCGCATATTTATAATCATGGACTTGTCACAATAGGAGAAAAATCCGTGATTCCTTCCAAGGTAACAGTAGGAAAGAACTCTGTTGTATCCGGCATTACAACAGTGGAAGATTACACAGATTACTATCTTGGAAGCGGTAAAACTTTGATTAAGGCAGGTGACAGGTCATGAGAGCAATAGGAATTATCTTAGCAGGTGGAAACAATCACAGAATGAAAGAACTGTCGCAGAAACGTGCGATCGCTGCAATGCCTGTAGCAGGCAGTTACCGCAGTATTGATTTTGCCCTGAGCAATATGACAAATTCACGTATCCAGCGCGTGGCAGTATTTACGCAGTATAACGCAAAGAGCCTGAATGAGCATCTGAGCTCATCCAAATGGTGGGATTTCGGTAGAAAACAGGGAGGTCTCTCTGTCTTCACTCCTACCGTTACAAGTGAGAACAGCTCCTGGTATCGAGGAACAGCAGATGCGATCTATCAGAATCTGGATTTCCTGAAGGAAAGTCATGAGCCGTATGTTGTGATTGCTTCCGGTGACTGTGTATACAAAATGGATTATAACAAGGTGCTGGAATACCATATTGCAAAAAAAGCGGATATCACGGTGGTATGCAAAGATATGCCTGCAGGTGAAAATGTAGACCGTTACGGTATCTTAAAGATGAATGAAGAAAGCCGTATCGAAGAGTTTGAAGAAAAGCCGATCGTAGCCAATTCCAATACGATCTCCTGTGGTATTTATGTGATCCGCCGCCGTCAGCTTATTGAGCTGATCGAGAAGGCCGCTGAAGAAGGACAGTATGATTTTGTAAAGGACATTCTGATCCGTTACAAGAACTTGAAGAGAATCTACGGTTATAAGATTCAGGATTACTGGAAGAACATTGCAACGGTTGATGATTATTTCAACGCAAATATGGATTTCTTAAAGCCTGATATCAGAGACTATTTCTTCCGTCAGTATCCGGATATCTACTCCAAGGTAGATGATCTTCCTCCGGCAAAATACAATGTAGGTGCAAAGATCAAGAATAGCCTGATCTCCAGCGGAAGTATCATCAATGGTACGGTAGAGAACTCCGTCATCTTTAAGAAAGTATTTATTGGAAGTAATTGTACCATTAAGAATTCTATTATTTTGAACGATGTTTACATCGGTGACAATACGCATATTGAGAATTGTATCGTGGAAAGTCATGATACAATTCATGCAAACTCTTACCACAAAGGGGAAGATGATATTAAGATCGTCATAGAGAAAAATGACCGCTATGTCATGTAGTTTATACTAAAATTCGATAAAGGGGGAATTTAAGATGAACATTACAGACGTTCGTGTACGCAAGATCGCGAAAGAAGGAAAGATGAAGGCAGTTGTTTCCATTACGCTGGATAATGTGTTTGTTGTACATGATATAAAAGTAATAGAAGGCGAAAAGGGAATGTTTATCGCGATGCCGAGCAAGAAAGCATCCGATGGCGAATATCGAGACATTGCCCATCCGATCAACTCCGAGACAAGAGATCATATGCAGAAAGTTATTCTTGAGGCATATGAGAAGTCGCTTTCAGAACCGGAAATGGAATAAAAGAAGCAAAGAGCCCAAGGTTTGCGTAAAACCTTGGGCTTTTTTAATCTTCATTTTCATCCTCGTCCAGATCATATTCGTTCAGTTCCGGATAATCTAAAAACTCACAGAGCGTCATACCGAATGCGGTTGCTATCTTATGCAATGTATAAATTTTAGGATTCTTACTTGTTCCGCGTATAATGTTATCGACTGTAGACTGCTTTAAACCAGCCAGCGTTGCGAGATGATTGATCGTAATGCCGCGCTTTTTACATAATTGTTTGATACGCAGAGCCAGAATGTCAGAGTATGTCATTTTCTACCTGCTGTTTTCTATATTACCTTTGTACGGTTAAGAACATCATAACAGGGAAACAATTTAAATTACCTATGCATAGTTGACAATATGGAAAAAAGAGAATAATCTTAACCTATATTACCTATACAAAGGTAATAACAAATAAACAGAAAACAGGAGGAACAAAAATGAAAAAGAGGGAGATAACCAAGATCGTACATTCTCTGATGGTAGCAGGTCTGGCAGCCTGCCTGCTTGCAGGTTGTGGAAATGCCAAAACAGAAAGCAGTTCAGACACAGCAGTGGAAGAGACAACCGATGCGGAAGCTGCGACTGAATCAGAGGCAGCAGAAAACGAAGCAGCAGAGGAACAAAGCGACGCAAATGCAGAAGCATTGGCTGAAGAGAATTCTTCAACCGAAACAACAGATACGGATACAACCGATTCATCCGACGAAGCGGAAGAGGCAGAGTCCGATACCACGGCAGAAGCTACCGATACAGCATCTGATCCGGGCGAAGTGATCTATGTTACTGATTTTACATCGATTGATGATTATATGGGCAGCTTAGGCTCAGAAAAACCGGCTATTGTGATCTACAACCAGCAGGAAGGCTACCTGATCAATATGCAGGAAGGACAGCATTATCAGTTGAAGGCAGAAGACAAAATATTGTTTAATTTTGAGTCTTCTGTTGGATATGGATATGATCACGATTTGGGAAGCAGTTTTGAGCCAAGAAATGGATATGTTGTATATTTAGCAGACTATTCTAAGATCTCAGAAGATAAGGATTTTTATTTAAGAAAGAAACTGGAAGATGGTAGTATAGTAGGAGTTAGTTGTTATCTTGCGCCTCCGGTAGAGCAGTAATGCATGTTGAACTATTCAATATAAATATATAAGATTAAGCAGCAGGAATATAAAATATAGATTTACGAATGAACAGGTGGTTTAGAAGTTCTTAGTGTTTTATATAGAACATAGCAATGTCCGTACATGGATGTACGGACAAGATGCATTTGAGCCTGGATGGCGAAAAATATAATATATGGCTTGCCATATATTATGCAGCATCGGTCTATTGCCGCAGGCAATTTTAATGACCGATGTTCCCGGCATCGGTTGCGACAGAAGTAGTTGATGTAGGAAAAACACTTAGAACTTCTTGCCGCCTGTTATTTGAGTACATCTATGTTTTATATTCCTGCGTTTCTATTTATATACATCGAATTTAAAGCACATTTCCCTTCCCTGCACCCTCTCCTATTGAATTTCCCCTCAAAATCAAGTACACTATGATTTACGAATCAATCTATCCACCGGAAATAAATTTCGGTTCATTTATGGAAGAAAGGACATCCATATGTATATCATAGTCGGACTCGGAAACCCTACAAAAGAATACATGCACACCAGACATAACGTCGGTTTTGACACTATAGATGCCATTGCAGAAAAATACCGGATCTCCGTCACGGAAAAGAAACACAAGGCACTGATCGGAAAAGGCTATATAGAAGGACAGAAAGTGATCCTCGCAAAGCCGCAGACCTATATGAATTTAAGTGGTGAAAGCGTGCGGGAACTCATAGACTACTATAAGGCAGATGAAACACAGGAGCTGATCGTGATCTATGATGATATTTCTCTGCCGCCCGGACAACTGCGGATCCGTAAGAAAGGAAGCGCAGGCGGACATAACGGAATCAAGAATATCATTTCGCATCTGGGACATGATACCTTTATGCGGATCAAGGTCGGTGTCGGAGAGAAGCCGCAGGGCTATGATCTGGCTGCTTACGTGCTGGGACATTTTGACAAAAAAGATCAGGAAGTCATGCAGCAGGCATTTGCGGATGCAGCGGACGCAGTTGTAATGATGATGAATGATTCGGCAGATGCCGCAATGAACCATTTTAACGGTAAAAAGCAGTGATAACTTGCATTTGAGGGTAATAATGTGAAAGCGTTTACAGAATATTTGAAGGAATTATCCTTTTATGAGGATGCCAGACGTGCACTCATGGCGCAAAAGACAGTTCTGATCTCAGGCTGCGCGGACGCACAGAAGGCACAGATGCTTTGCGGGCAGGGCGAGGACTATCCATACAAACTTGTCCTGACCTTCAGTGATATCAAAGCAAAGGAATTATATGAGGATTATTCCTTTTTTGATAAAAATACCATATTGTTTCCTGCCAAGGATTACATTTTCTTTCAGGCGGATATCCGCGGACAGGAGATGACAAAGGAGCGGATCTGCTGCTATCGCCGGATTCTGGAAAAGGAGCCTCTGACGATCGTAACGACAGTGGATGCGCTTCTTGCGCCCTGTCTGCCACTGCAGATGTTGGAGGAAAACTGTATCACGATCTCTGCGGAAAGCATCGTGGAGGAAGAAGCAGTTGCGATGAAGCTCGTAAAGATGGGCTACGAAAAGACTTATCAGGTAGAAGAACCGGGGCAGTTTTCCGTTCGCGGCGGTATTATCGATATTTATGATCTGACAGAAGAAAATCCGTATCGTATTGAGCTCTGGGGTGATGAGGTAGAGTCGATCCGTCGGTTTGATGTACTCAGCCAGCGTTCGGTGGAAGCACTGAGGACAGTGACGATCTATCCGGCGACGGAAATGATCCTGACAAAGCAGCAGAAGCTGGATGGCCTGAAAGCGATCGAAGCGGAGGCAAAACAGGCAGCGGAGGCATTGAAAAAGGAAAACAAGCTGGAAGAGGCGCACCGCGTGAAGGTGCAGACCGAGCAGCTCAGAGAGCAGATGGAAGAATTTGGCGTGATGGCAAATCTGGACAGCTATATGAAATATTTCTGTCCGCAGCTTGTCAGCTTCCTTTCTTTGTTTCCGAAGGACGAACTGCTGGTTACTCTGGATGAACCGCTGCACGGGAAAGAACATCTGAATGCAGTCGAGCTGGAATTTCGGGAAAGCATGGAGCATCGTCTGGAGAAGGGCTATGCACTGCCGGGGCAGGCAGCACTTCTGTATACTGCCGATCAGGTCTGGGCAATGCTGACTGGGCAGAGGCTCTTGCTTTTGTCTGTGCTGGACAGCAATCTTCCGTTTTTAAAGGTGGAGGAGCGGTATTATGCAGATGCCAGAGCGGTCAATTCGTTCCAGAACAGTTTTGAAATCCTGTTGGAAAACTTGAGGCGTTACCATAAAAACAGGTATCGCGTGATCCTGTTGTCTCCTTCGCGGACAAGAGCAAAACGACTGGCAGAGGATATCTGTGCCAATGAGCTGACTGCTTTTTACAGCGAAGATACGGAGCGTGTGCTCCAAAATGGGGAGATCATGGTCATGCATGGGCAGATCAGCAAGGGTTTTGAATATCCATCGATCCGTCTTGCGGTGATCACGGAAAGCGATATTTTCGGCAAACATGCAAAGAAACGGAAAAAGAAGCGATATGAAGGACAGAAGATTCATGACTTCACGGAACTGAAGGTGGGCGATTATGTCGTACATGAAACACATGGGCTGGGCATTTACCGTGGTATCGAAAAGGTATGCGTAGACAAGGTCATGAAAGACTATATGAAGATCGAATACCGCGACGGTGGAACTCTTTATGTGCTGGCAACGGGCTTTGATGCGGTCATGAAATATGCTTCCGCAGAAAGCAAAGCACCGAAGCTGAATAAGCTGGGTACACAGGAATGGACAAAAACGAAGTCCAAGGTAAAGGGCGCAGTCAATGAGGTTGCCAAGGATCTGGTAAAGCTGTATGCGGCAAGAGAACACGGAAAAGGTTATCAATACGGAAAAGACACTGTATGGCAGCGGGAATTTGAAGAAATGTTCCCATATGAGGAAACGCAGGATCAGCTTCTGGCGATCGATGCGACAAAGGCGGATATGGAAAGCGGCCGTATTATGGACCGCCTGATCTGCGGGGATGTCGGCTATGGCAAAACAGAGGTGGCGATCCGCGCGGCGTTTAAGGCAGTACAGGAAGGGAAGCAGGTTGTATTTCTTGTTCCGACGACGATCCTTGCCAAGCAGCATTACGATAATTTTGTGCAGCGTATGAAGGATTTCCCGGTCACGATCGAAATGATGTCGCGTTTCCGGACGGCTGCGCAGCAGAAAAAGACGATCGAAGGCCTGAAAAAGGGACTGGTGGATATTGTGATCGGAACACACCGCGTTTTGTCAAAGGACGTGGCGTTTAAGGATCTGGGACTTCTGATCATCGATGAGGAACAGCGTTTTGGTGTTACCCACAAGGAAAAGATCAAGCAGCTCAAGGAAAATGTAGATGTTCTGACGCTGACAGCAACCCCGATCCCGCGTACGCTCCACATGAGCCTTGTGGGAATCCGGGATATGAGTGTTCTGGAAGAAGCACCGAATGACCGTATGCCGATCCAGACGTTTGTCATGGAATATAATGAAGAAATGGTGCGGGAAGCGATCGGGCGTGAGCTTGCCAGAGGCGGGCAGGTCTACTATGTATATAACCGTGTCAACACGATTGCGGAAATGGCGGCCTTTCTCCAAAATCTGGTACCGGAGGCAAATGTGGCATTTGCACATGGACAGATGAAGGAAAGCGAGCTGGAGCGGATCATGTATGATTTTGTCAGCGGTGAGATCGATGTGCTTGTTTCCACAACGATCATTGAAACGGGACTGGATATCCCCAATGTCAATACGATGATCATTCATGATTCGGATAACATGGGGCTTTCCCAGCTGTACCAGTTAAGAGGCCGTGTCGGCAGATCGAACCGGACAGCGTATGCATTTTTGATGTATAAGCGGGATAAAGTGCTCAAAGAAGTGGCGGAGAAACGTCTGCAGGCGATCAAGGAATTTACGGAGCTTGGCAGTGGATTCAAGATCGCCATGAAGGATCTGGAGATCCGTGGCGCGGGAAACCTTTTGGGCAGAGTACAGCATGGGCATATGGAAGCGGTCGGATACGATCTGTATTGTAAGATGTTAAACGAAGCGGTAAAATCAATGAAAGGGCAGAAACAGGTCATCGATTTTGTCACAACGATCGATCTGGATGTGGATGCTTTCATTCCGGAGAGCTATATTGTCAACGAATACCAGAAGCTGGATATTTATAAGCGGATCGCTGCGATCGAGAGCAGGGACGAAGCGGAGGATATGCGCGGCGAGCTGATGGATCGTTTTGGACAGATCCCGAAAAGCGTGGAAAATCTGTTGCGTGTATCGCTGATCCGTATGTATGCGCATGATCTGTATATCACGGAGATCCGGGGAAAGAAAGACGGCATTACATTCCTGATGGATCCGGGCGCAAAGATCCGTGTGGAAAATATAGAAGTGGTGCTTGCCAATTATGGCGGAAAACTGACCTTTGCGGTAAAGGGAACACCGACCTTCTTCTACCGCCTGTCACCGACAGGTGTGGTGCAGAAGGATGAAGAGCAGATGCTCTCGGCGGCAGAGGATGTGATCCGGCAGATGCGCGCAAGATTGTTAGTGTAGTTTTGAGGGAATGACAGAATAGATCACGCAAGTCATAGGATGCAATATGGCAAGTGGCTGGTTCGGATCTGAAATATGCGGATTGCCTGTTGAAAACGAAAGAAAGGGAGAAGAAGAGATGTATACTTATAATCTGACACAATGGCTGGCATTTTTTATTATTTATTGCTTTATCGGATGGTGCTGGGAATCTTCTTTTGTATCTGTAAAGAAGAAAAAATGGGTAAACAGAGGTTTTATGCATGGACCGTTGCTTCCTATTTACGGAAGCGGTGCGGTACTGATCCTGTTTGTATCCCTTCCGTTTAAGGCGCATCCGGTTGCGGTTTATTTTGCAGGCATGATCGCTGCCACGATTTTGGAATACGTTACAGGTGTTTTAATGGAATCTCTGTTTAAGGTGCGTTACTGGGATTATTCGAATCAGAAATTCAACTTTCAGGGGCATATCTGTCTGACTTCGTCTCTGGCATGGGGATTTTTCAGCATTGCCATGGTTTATTGGGTACATAAGCCGTTTGAAAAATTTGTATTATCCATTCCGGAGGCAGTGCTTTCGCCGATCGTGCACGTGGTCATGATGCTGGCAGCAGCAGACTTTGCACTCAGCTTCAAGACAGCTATCGAACTGCGAGATGTCCTTGTTAAGGTAGAAGCTGCAAAGAAAGAACTGAAGCTTTTGCAGAAGCGGCTTGAGGTTGTCGAGGCTGTGATCGCGGATGAAGCACAGCAGCGGATCGAACAGGCGCAGCAGCAGAAAGAAGAGATCAGAGCAAGAATTACGGATGAGAAACAGCTGAAAAAGGAACAGGCTCTTGTGCAGAGAGAAGAGATCCGGGAAAGAATCGAAGAAATTATGCAGAAAGGAAAAGACAGATCTTATCTTACAAAGGATAAGCTGCAGCTTCTGCGTCGTAACCCGGGCGCAACTTCCGGCAAATACAAGCTGGCTTTTGCGGAATTCAGGAACGAAACATGGCCGGAATTTAAGGCTGAAGTAAAGGAGAAGATCAAAGAAAAGCTCGAAGAAAAGCTCGAAGAGCGGGAAGAGAAATAATTTACATTCATTTTACAATAATTTTTCCCATGTGTGATAGAAGGAAAACACTACTTATCGGATGATAATCATGTAAACAGAGTTGTATGGAAAGAGATAGATATCAGACGGAGGTAGGCAGATATGGGAAGGATACAGGAATGGTTAAAACAGGCAAGGCAGAACGGGGAAGATCCGCTGATCAAGATCATCTGGATCTGGGGGATGATCCTCGTGTTCTGCTTTGCTTATTTTATATGGAATACTTTCTTATATGGTGGCATAGAATTATTAGTGAGCCCGGAGACAGCTGCATCGGTTGTGGCGATCGTGGCAGGGCTTATTTTCGTGATATGGTATATGAGAAAGGAATAAGCAGAGAAGTATGGGTAAAAGCAAAAATGCGAAACAAAACAGGGAGGGGCTTGCAGAACTGACAAAAGCATTCGCAGAGCCGGAATACATAAGGAAACAATCGTATGCGATCGCTACGGTGGAAAGCCTGATCCGGCAATATGAGCAGCGGAAAGGCGCGAAACATAAGGTGATCGATTCCGTGTCGGAGCGGATCAAAACGGCGGCAAGTGCAGCGGAAAAGCTGGAACGGAAAGGGTATGAAATTTCATATGAACAGGCAGTGCAAAGGTTGAACGATCTGGCAGGTGTCCGGATCGTTTGTTCTTTCCGGGATGAAGTATATCAGGTGGCAGAGTATCTGATAGAGCATCCGCAGCTTACGATCATCAAAACAAAGGATTATATCAAAAAACCAAAGGCGAGCGGTTATCAGAGTGTGCATCTGATCGTCGATATGCCATATCCGTACGGAGAGGAAAACGAAACAGTACGGGCAGAAATACAGATCAGGACTGTGGCAATGAATTATTGGGCAAAGCTTGATCACCAGCTCTGCTATAAGCAGGAAAAGAGCACGCCCCAGGAGACGGAGCAGGTGCGCAGGGAACTGCTTTCCTATGCGCAGGAGATCGCAAGGATCGATAAAAAGATGCTGGCACTCCGCAAAAAAATAGAAGCAATGTGAGAAAACAGACAATAGATCATTTTACATGAAACTTACAAATTTCTTACGGAAACATGATTTTATGTAAGAGGTATCCGGTGTTACACTCGTTCCTGTAATAAGGAAGAGAAAACATGCGAATACCTCTTTTTTATTGTATCGTACGGAAGAAAGCCGCACGAAAAACAAGAGACTCATAGTGGAGGAGAAAGAAAATGAAAAAGAACAAACTTATGACAGTACTTATGGCTGCAACTGTTGCAGCAGGCTTATTAACAGGATGTGGCAGCAATGCAGCAGATACAACAGCAGATGCAACAGCAACGGACACAGCCACAGATGAAGCAACAGACGCAGCTACAGATGCAGCAACAGATGAAGCTGCAGACGCAGCAGCAACAGATACAAACGCAGATCTTTCAGGAAGCATTGCAATGGCAGGATCCACATCTATGGAAAAGCTTGCTAATGCGGTTGCAGAAGCTTTTATGGAAAAATATCCGGGTGTCAGCGTAACAGCAGAATTTACAGGATCTTCAGCAGGTATTGAATCTCTGGAAGGTGGCAGCGTAGATATCGGTAACTCATCCAGAAGTTTAAAGGATGAAGAAAAGGCAGCAGGCTGTGTAGAGAACATCGTAGCGATCGACGGTATTGCAGTTGTACTTGATCCTGCAAACACAGTAACAGATCTGACACAGGATCAGCTCGTGCAGATCTACAAAGGTGAAGTAACAAACTGGAAAGATCTCGGCGGATCAGATGAACCGATCGTCGTAGTAGGCCGTGAAGCAGGTTCCGGTACAAGAGGTGCTTTTGAAGAATTACTTGGTCTGGAAGATGCATGCCAGTATGCAAATGAGCTGGATTCCACAGGAGCTGTTATCGCAAAAGTAGCTTCTACACCGGGTGCGATCGGATATGCTTCTCTTGATGCAGTAGATGACACAATTATCGCAGCAAAACTGAACGGTGTTGAGCCGACAGAAGAAAATATCAAAGCAGGCAGCTATATCCTTTCAAGACCATTCGTTATGGCAACAATGGGTGAAGTAAGTGCACAGAGCGAGCCTGTACAGGCACTGTTTGACTACTTAAAATCTGATGAAGGAAAACAGCTGATCCAGAGCGTAGGACTTATCACGGTGGACTAAATATATGCATACATCAATCTTTGCAAATCATAAAAATAAATCTATAGTGGAAATCATCGCACACATCATCTTTGTGGTATGTGCACTGGTAGCAGTAATGGCGGTCTTCGCCATTACTGCTTATATGATCATAAACGGATCGCCGGCACTTTTCAAAGTAGGGATCAGGGAAATCTTATTCAATACAAAATGGGCACCTGCGGCAGTGGAACCGCATTTTGGTATTTTATATGTGATCCTGACCTCTATTGTCGGTACATTTGCCGCAATCCTGTTAGGTGTTCCGGTTGCACTTCTGACAGCGGTATTTCTGGCTGAAGTTGCACCAAAGAAGCTGGCGGACATTGTAAGACCTGCAGTTACCCTTTTGGCAGGTATTCCCTCCGTTATCTACGGACTTTTGGGAATCCTGATCTTAAATCCGCTGATGTATAAACTGGAAAAAGCTGTATTTGCAGGATCTTCCACGCATCAATATACAGGCGGTTCCAATATGCTGTCTGCGATTCTGGTTTTGGCGATCATGATCCTGCCGACAGTGATCAATATCAGTGAATCAGCACTCCATGCAGTACCGGATCACTTAAGAAGTGCTTCTCTTGCACTGGGCGCATCCAAGATCGAAACAATATTCAAGGTAGTGATACCTGCAGCAAAATCCGGTATTATTTCTGCCATTGTTCTAGGCGTGGGAAGAGCGATCGGAGAAGCTATGGCGATCACCCTCGTTTCAGGCAGCAGCGTCAATGCACCGCTTCCGTTTAATTCTGTCAGATTCCTGACAACAGCGATCGTCAGCGAGATGGGATATGCGTCGGGACTGCACAGACAGGTGCTGTTTACAATCGGTCTTGTACTTTTCGTATTCATTATGATCATTAACCTGGTACTGACAGGTATTTTAAAAGAGAAGGAGGAAAAATAAATGGCCGGCAGTATTATGCATAAGACCCATAAATTAAAAGATCACATCCTTCTTTTTCTGATCTATCTGTCAGCACTTTTCTCTGTACTTGTGCTGGTATGTATCATCGGATATGTTGTGATCCGTGGTATCAGAAATGTGAATCTGACTTTCCTGACAACCGTTACAAGCGCGATCAGGCAGACAACAGGCATTGCGGGAAACATTGTAAATACACTTTACATTGTTGTTCTGACATTATTGATCGCAACACCGATCGGAATCGGATCTGCGATTTATCTGAATGAATATGCAAAGGGCGGAAAACTTGTACGTCTGATCGAATTTACGACAGAAACGCTTTCCGGAATTCCGTCGATCATATTCGGTCTGTTTGGTATGGTGTTCTTTGGAACAGTCTGCGGATTTGGTTATTCGATTCTGACAGGCGCGCTTACCCTGACGATCATGATCCTGCCACTGATCACGAGAAATACACAGGAAGCGCTCAGGAGCGTTCCTGAAAGCTACAGGAGCGGAGCGCTTGGTATGGGCGCCACAAAATGGTATATGATCCGTACGATCCTCCTTCCGTCTGCGATGCCCGGTATTTTAACGGGGGTACTTCTGGCGATCGGTCGTATTGTCGGTGAGTCTGCGGCGCTTTTGTTTACAGCCGGCAGTGGCTTTGTACTTCCGAAAACGGCGATCGGTTACCTGAAAAAGATCATGGAATCAGGTGGAACGCTTACGATTCAGCTGTATCTGTCAATGGCAAAAGCCCAGTATGATGTAGCATTTGGCATTGCGCTTGTACTTCTTGTGATCGTATTTTTGATCAATATGCTGGCCAGAGGAATGGCAAAGAAGCTGCAGGTAGACAAAAAATAACAGCATAACAGCATTACATAGATAGAAAGAGAGACAAAGAATGAAAAAGGAAACAAACCCTTCCAAAATCGTTGTACAGCATCTGAACCTGCATTATGGTGAGAATCATGCACTCAAAGATATTAATATGAATATTGCGCAAAATGCAGTCACTGCATTTATCGGTCCCAGTGGATGCGGAAAGTCTACATTCCTGAAGTGCTTAAATCGTATGAATGATCTGGTAGACTGTGTAAAGATTGATGGAACGGTAACAATTGACGGAGAAGATATTTACAGCCAAAAGGTTGATACAACCCTGCTCAGGAAAAAAGTAGGCATGGTATTCCAGCAGCCGAATCCATTTCCGATGAGCATATACGATAATATTGCATATGGTCCGCGTATCCATGGTATTACAGCAAAAGCAAAGCTCGATGATATTGTGGAGCGTTCGCTGAGAGATGCTGCCATTTTTGAAGAAGTGAAAGACAGATTGAAAAAATCCGCACTTGGATTATCCGGCGGACAACAGCAGAGACTCTGTATCGCAAGAGCACTTGCGGTAGAACCCGAAATCCTTCTGATGGATGAACCAACTTCGGCGCTTGATCCGATCTCTACCTTAAAGGTAGAGGATCTGATGGAGGATCTGAAAAAGAAATATACAGTTGTAGTTGTAACCCATAACATGCAGCAGGCAGCACGTGTGTCTGACTATACAGCATTCTTCCTGCTTGGTGAGCTGATCGAGTTTGATACAACAGATACAATCTTCAAGCATCCGTCCCAGAAGAAGACAGAGGATTACATTACCGGTAGATTCGGTTGATGGAGAGCAGAAAAGGAGAAGGAAATGTCACCAAGAAGATTATATGAAGAAGAATTAAAACAATTGCAGGAAAGCGTTGAAGAAATGGGAATGGGCGTGCGTGCTACATATGCCAGACTGTTTTCAGCGCTGCAGCAGCAGAAGGAAAGCGTGATCGAAGAGATCATTGCAAGTGACCAAAGTACACATACCCTGCAGAGAAGGATTGAAGGAAGCTGTCTGAACCTTATCACAAAGCAGCAGCCGATCGCCAGGGATCTGCGTCAGGTCAGTGCATCATTGAAGGTAGTAACGGATATCAGCAGGATCGGAGATCAGTGCAGTGATATCGCAGAGCTGGTAAAGCGGATGCATTTTAAGGATCTGCAGGAGTTTTCCGCTCATATTCCGCAGATGATCGAGGAAACGGGCAAGCAGTTGACAGAAGCGATCAATGCATTTGTAGACCGCAATGCAGAAAGCGCACAGCATGTTGTGGCAGGAGATGATACAGTCGATGATCTGTTCAATCAGGTCAAAAACGATGTGATTGCACATCTCAGGTCAGAAGCAAAAGATCCTGATGACTGCATCGATGTGATGATGTTTGCAAAATATCTGGAGAAGATCGGAGATCATGCGGTCAATATAGCAAACTGGGCAATTTTCCAGGAAACGGGAGAAGTGGATCACATCCGTCTGCTTTAAAAAGGAGCCCTGATGATCTGCAGATGCCGCGCGAAGTGCGCAACAGATGCATTTACTTTACAAGCACCGGAAATATTATTTCCGGTGCTTTTATATGTCTATCATCTTACAATTAGCCGTTGAGATAAAATACAAAATGAGCTATAATATTCTCATATGGGCATAGCAGACTGCTTCATAAATCTTTGATCCGAAATGGGAGGAAATCACGTAATGAAAAGAATTGGTATGTTGACAAGCGGTGGCGACTGTCAGGCATTAAATGCTGCCATGCGTGGTGTGGTAAAAAGTATACTGAATGCGGAGAGTGATGTAGAGATCTACGGCTTTTTGGATGGTTACAAAGGTCTGATCTATGGAAATTTCCGTATGCTGACCGGGCATGATTTCTCCGGTATTTTAACAAAGGGCGGAACGATCCTTGGCAGCAGCCGTACTCCTTTCAAGCTGATGCGCGAACCGGATGAGAACGGACTGGACAAGGTAGAAGCAATGAAGCAGAATTACTATAAGCTGCAGCTTGACTGTCTGGTGATCCTTGGCGGAAACGGAACGCATAAAACAGCAAACCTGTTAAGAGAAGAAGGACTCAATATTGTGACACTGCCAAAGACGATCGATAATGACCTCTGGGGAACAGATATGACATTCGGTTTTCAGAGTGCGGTTAATATTGCAACGGAAGCCATTGACTGTATCCATACAACAGCAGCTTCCCATGGCAGAGTATTTATCGTGGAAGTTATGGGACACAAAGTTGGCTGGCTGACATTAAATGCAGGTATGGCAAGTGGTGCAGATATCATCCTGATCCCGGAAATCCCATACAGCATTGACAGCATTATCAATAAGATCGATGAAAGAATACAGAACGGAAGCCGTTTTACGATACTTGCTGTGGCAGAAGGCGCTATTTCAAAGGAAGATGCAAAGCTTTCTAAGAAAGAATACAAAGAAAAAATGAAAAACTATCCATTCCCTTCTGTATCTTATGAACTTGCACAGCAGATCCGGGAAAAAGGCGGCTATGATGTACGTGTTACGGTTCCGGGACATACCCAGAGAGGTGGAAGCCCGTGTCCGTATGACCGTGTATTTGCTTCCCGTCTCGGTTCAGAGGCAGGCAAGCTCATTTTAAACGGCGAATATGGCTTTATGGTAGGGCTCAAAAACCGTGAGATCATTAAAGTACCGCTGGAAGAGGTAGCAGGCAAGCTGAAAATGGTATCACCGGATGCTTCTATTGTACAGGAAGCTAAAATGCTTGGCATCTGCTTCGGAGACTGATCATGTCATATCAGGCACTATACAGAAAGTTCCGTCCGGACAACTTTGCAGATGTCAAAGGGCAGGACCATATTGTAACGACGCTGACGAACCAGATCAATGCCAATCGTATCGGACACGCGTATCTTTTCTGCGGTACGCGTGGTACCGGTAAGACCACAGTGGCAAAGATTCTGGCGAAGGCTGTGAACTGTGAACATCCGGTTAACGGAAGTCCGTGCAACGAATGCGAGATGTGCAAAGCCATTCAGGCAGGCACATCGATGAATGTGATCGAGATTGATGCCGCTTCCAACAACGGTGTGGATAATATCCGTGAGATCCGTGAGGAAGTAACTTACCGTCCGACAGAAGGTAAATACAAAGTGTATATCATTGACGAGGTGCATATGCTTTCTACAGGGGCATTCAATGCTCTTCTGAAAACGTTGGAAGAGCCGCCGTCTTATGTCATCTTTATTTTGGCAACGACAGAGGCACACAAAATACCGATTACGATCACATCACGCTGTCAGCAATACAAGTTTAAGCGAATTTCGATCGATACGATAGCAGCAAGATTGCAAGATCTTATGCAGCGTGAACAGATCCCGGCAGAAGATAAGGCACTGCGTTATATTGCTAAAGCTGCGGATGGTTCTATGCGTGATGCGCTTAGCTTATTGGATCAATGCATCGCCTTTAACTTAGGTGAGACGTTGACTTACGATAAAGCACTGGAAGTGCTTGGAGCGGTAGATACAGAGGTGTACAGCCGTTTGTTTCGGCAGATGATAGCAGGGGACGCCGTTGGATGCGTGGAGATCGTTAGTGAAATTTTGATCGATGGGCGCGATCTTACACAGTTTGTCAACGAATATGTGTGGTATCTTCGTGGGTTGATGATGCTTTCTGCATCCGATCAAGGAGAGGACATGCTGGATGTTTCGACAGAGCGTTTAGCGCAGATGAAAGAAGAGGCGACGCTTGCGGATACGGAAACATTGATCCGTTATATACGTATATTATCAGATCTGTCCGGCAATTTGCGTTTCGCATCGCAAAAAAGTGTTCTGACAGAGGTTGCGATGATCAAATTGTGTAAGCCGCAGATGGATACCGAGCAGGATATTACGACGTTAAAAGATCGTATTGCAAATATTGAGGCACAGCTGGAAAAAGGTATTGTTGCAGCACCGCAGCAGATGCAAAGTGTCCCGGAGACGGTACAGGCGGCGGATGAGAAGACTGCTTCGACACCAAAGATCATGCCAAAGGCAATTGGAGAAGATGTTAAAGCGGTGCTTGGCAGATGGAGAGACGTCAGTGCTATGTGTGATCCGGTCATGCGCAATATGCTTGACCAGTGCAGACCGGTGCCGGATGATGATCGACTGGTACTTCAGTTCACAGATCCGTTGAATGAGGAATATTTTACGCAGAAAGAGGGAGATGCTCTGGAGCAGTTAAAACGGATCATTGGCTCTTTGATCCAAAAAGAAGTTGTGATCTTGACCCGCACGGTGGATGCGCAGACGGACGCTATGTATCCGGACGTGATGGAGCTGATTCAGTTTGACGGAATCGAGATTCAGTAGTAGGATCTAACGAAATGGATGATTGCGATAAACTTCGCAGTGAAAATATAGTATTTGCAGCGATGCGCTTGCAAGTAGAAAGGAATGGAGAATTATTATGGCAAAAAGAGGTGGATTTCCGGGTGGAATGCCTGGCAATATGAACAATTTGATGAAACAGGCACAGCGTATGCAGCGCCAAATGGAAGAAAAGTCCAAAGAGATGGGCGAAAAAGAGTGGGAAGCAACGGCAGGCGGTGGAGCTGTTACCGTAAAAGTTTCCGGCAAAAAGGAAATTTTGTCTGTAAAATTGGATGAAGAAGTAGTGGATCCGGATGACATTGAAATGTTAGAAGATTTGATCGTGGCAGCTACCAATGAGGCATTGCGCAAAGTAGAAGATGAAAATGCAGCGATGATGCAGCAGTTGACCGGTGGCCTTGGTGGGTTGTTCTAAGGACAG
>OIGD01001914.1_pt1 | contig 17888 bp, 9 predicted proteins | sample 1582211 | NCBI WGS metagenome assembly OIGD01 (sample SAMN04414078, study PRJEB24778) | human gut metagenome | material: faecal | host: Homo sapiens
GGATGATCTATATCAGCAGGAAAACCAGATCTTTGCAGATCATGCAGATGTATGGAACAAGGCATTCGGCATGATGAATAAAAGCAACGCTGATCCGAGCGGCAATTATGCAGATTATCTGGCCGGCACCGTAGAATCAAACAAGGAAGCCTTTACGGATGATGAACTGAAAACGCTTACCGATGATATTGAAACTATCAGACAGATTGAAGAACAGATATCCGAAATCGAAAATAAAAATACAGGATCAGAAAGCACTGACCAGAAAGACAGTTCCGAAGAAACCTCCCCTTTCAAGAGTTTCTCCGGTAAGGATTTTGATGGTAATTCTGTTGATGAAAGCCTGTTTTCCAATAATGCGGTAACCGTCGTTAATTTCTGGTTTACCGGCTGCAAGCCTTGTGTCGCCGAATTGTCCAAGCTTAATGAATTAAACGATGCCATCAAATCGATGGGAGGCGAAGTAGTAGGTATCAACACAGAGACCTTTGACGGAAACGAAGATGCTATCAAAGAAGCTGCAGCCATTCTTGACAGTCAGGGTGCCAAATACCGCAATATTTCCATTGACTCTGATTCAAACGCAGGTAAATATGCCTCCGACATCATGGCATTTCCTACAACCATACTTGTCGACAGAAATGGTAATATTGTCGGAGATCCTATGCTCGGCGGTATAGATGACCAGAATAACTATGACACTCTTATGAAACAGATTCAAACAGTAATCGATGCTGACAAATAGAATGAATAATCAGATTCAGGGGCAGGATAAAAAGCAAACTTTTTATCCTGCCCCTGATTGCATTCTTAATCATGCTCCTTTACAATCAATTGACCATACAATAAATATATCCGGGAATATACCTGCTGCTGCAATTAACTCTGCCTTGTCTAACAAAACAACCATTTCACTTCGCAATATATTATTTTGTTATCTTGATCTTCTTTACTGTGCTGTACTTACCATATACCTTCCTGCCTGTGGAATCCTTCTTATATGCACGAACCCGTACATAATAGGTCTTTCCTTTTTTCAGCTTCTGTATGGTCTTCGTTCTCTTCGTTGTATTGACAACCTTTTTACCCTTGGTGAACTTAGAATTGGTCGCATATGTGATCTGATATCCCTTTGCCCCGGATACCTTTGAATACCTCACAACCAGATTCTTGCCCTTCGTATTCATAACCTTAAGTCCGGTTGTCTTCTTCACCTTTACCTTCGACCACTTCGCATATATGGTATAATTTTTCTTTGAACCTTTCTTGATCGAAGTGATTTTCTTCGTGCATTTACGATCTGTATACCAGCCCTTGAATGCATATCCCTTCCGGGTCGGTTTCTTTAATACAACCTTCTTCGCTGATGTATAGGTCTTCGGATTCTTCTTGTTATTCTTACCCTTATTTAACTTATATGTAATCTTATACTTCTTCTGGCTTAACTTACTAACCTGATGTTTCTCTGTCTGTTTACATACGGAACAGGTTCTGCTTTCTTCCCCTGCCTTTGCGGTAGTCGGCTTCACTGTCACTGTCCATGCAGTCCAGATATGACCCTTTGCTGCTATACTGACATTCTCCTGCACCGTCTTTCCACAGGTATCACAAACATAATGTCCGCTTCCTGCCATCGTACAGGTTGCTTCCTTATCTGTTATCAGACGTTTTGCCTCATGATCACAGATAAGCTGCGCCAGCTCTCTTATCTCAACCGCTCCACATACAGAACAGGTTCTTGTTTCTTCTCCTGCCGCATCATAGGTAGCAGGTGTAACAACCTTCCATTCTCCACAGGTATGTTGATCCGCAAATTCAACCACGATCTTCTGTGGTTTTGTCACATTTTTGATCGTATACTTTCCATCTGCAAATTCTATCCTTGTGCCATTTGCAGATACAAGAACACATCGACCGGCTGCAGCCTTAACTGTAAAGGAATAATCCTCGCCATAACTGATCGTTTCTCCCTCTTTCTCCGGAAGGATCGTATAATCATTCCCACCGGATGGGATCGTAACCTCATACCGGTTCGGGATCACATCTTCTGCTTTCACATCTATGATGTAGTCTTTTCCAATGTTCTTAATGGTATAGCATCTGCCATCTGTCTTAAGTACCTCTGTCACTTCATCAGACAGTTTATAATAGTTACCATCAAATCCCCTCACCGCTTCGTATACATAGACAACCGCATGGGCATTGCTATATCTATCTCTTGCCGATAATGTATAGTCTGAGTCTTCAACTACGTCGCCACCTGTCTCTTCCAGATAGTCCTGCGCATTCTCTGTAAGTGTAACTCTGTAATACTCGATGATTCCGTCAGGTTTCGTATTTGTCGCTCTGTTCATCGAAAGCTTAAGATCCCGACCGGTTACATCCGATTCCTCTAATCTGACACCGACTGTTTCACTCTCTGCCTTCCAGTTATTCTCATAGTACTTTATGGCTGCTAACTGATATTCTGCCTCTTCTAATTTCTCGAACCGATAAGAGCCATCTTCTGCTGATGTCGTCTTTTTTGTATCATCGTTTCCTTTTAATTTAACTGTTACACCCGGCACAGGATTGCCTTCCGGATCGCGAACAGTTCCGGAGATCGCATAGGTCTCTATATTCTTTTCAAAGATTGCTGTGTAGGTCTCACCCTCAAAAACACCGTTTACCGCAGTTGGATAGAGTCCGGTTATGGAATAGGACGGACTACCCTCCTTGCTGTCAACCCACTTCACGAAATGCCAGCCAAGATCTGCTACCGGAAGAACTCCCTTTGGCGTTCCGCTTACTGCCTTGATCGTCTCTGTCAATTCACCGGAACCGGTCTTGTCACCTACCCATTTTACTGTTCCATGCTCGCCGGCCTTGTAGGTAAATGTAACCTCTGTTTCCTTTGTTGTGATCTCTACCGTAAGATTTGCCGAGATATCGGATATCGTATAATTGCCATCCTCATCCGGCGTCAATGTCTTGCCTTCTAAGCTTACCCCTTCTAATATGCATCCTGTATCCGGTGTTACTGTAAATACAACAGTCTCACCGGTCTCGGTGATAAGCTCTTTCACTTTCTTCTTATCAACGCTTGCCGATGCATAACTACCTTCCGTCAATTTAAATTCCAGAGTGTACAGGTCATATGCTTCTGCATATACATCCTTATCTGTAGTTAATACATGCGTGAAATCATACAAGGTCGTAAGTTCCTTATCTTCATACCAGTCGAATGTATGAATCGTATCATTCTTTCCTGTTACAGTCGGTGCCTGGGTCTCGGTAACTGCATGGTTGTAATTCGTATATCCATATCCTGCAAGATCTTTACCACCGGTCGTATAATGGAAGGTCATCTGCATAACGCTTCTACTTGTTTCTTCCTCTGTTAAATCAAGATACGGATATCGTTCGATTTCTGCTCCGCTTATTATCTGTTTCCATACAAATAACTGCTTTCCTCCGGAAGCCTTCAGATCTTCATTGATACCATTCTGCAGCTTCCAGGCAGCCTTACCGGATTCAAAATCTTCCGCTGTCATAGCTTCATTATCAGTAAATGTCACCTTATGTCCCTTCAAATCCATGGAATATCCGTAAGCTTCCACATCAATATCTCCCACATAACAGCAGGCAGATACCACTGCATTTCCCAAATAAGATGAAACACAACCTGCAATAGGCGCTGCAAATGCATGCGGTTCATTATTCTGGAAGCTGGTTGCAACATTTGTTGTCTTTATATTCGTGGAATAATTATAGCAGTCTCTTATCAGAGCATTCTCTACCCCTCCTACAATTCCTCCGGTATGGGAACCACCTTCAACGTCTCCTGTATTATAACAGCCGTAGATCGTACCCTTACTACATATTGCATAAGCAGCAATACCTCCGGCGCAACTGTCCGAAGCTGTAACAGCTCCTGTATTATAACAATAATAGATTCCATACTGTGACAGAGAAACCGGAACCAATTCCTCCGCTTCCGCAGAACCGCTTCCCGAATCATCTGAAGATCCGCCGGATGTATCTTCCCACCCCCCAATGGATGGATTTACGATTATTACATCACCGCCTTCTGCCACACCGGTTCCTGCTGCAATACCTCCGACATATGTTCCTGTAAGTGCTCCTTTATTATAGCAGTTAGCAACATATCCCTTGTTATCTCTTACAATACCGGCTGCCTGACCGGTTGATGTAATTGGCGCTTCATTATAACAGTTCAGGATCTTGCCATTATTCCAATCACAAATTCCTCCCACATCTCCGCTAATGCGTCCTCCGGTATTATTGATTGCTCCACGATTGACACAGTTTTTTACAATGCCATAATTCATATCTACTATGCCAAAGCAATTTTCACGCTGTTTATCGATCCATTCTACATCTGCTGTATTCACACAGGCATCCATAATTCCATAATTCTTATATACAAAAACAGCACCGCCATGCCCACAATATTTTGTGCGCAGTCTTCCGGCTGTACAGTTCGTAACGGATCCATTATTGAACCCTGCAAATACTGCACATGCAGTTACATAAGACTTCTCTATCGTCAGATTCTTTAAAGCTCCCGATCTGCCGATATATCCGATCAGTCCGCCCTGATTATCATATCCCGGATTTTTCCGATACAAGCCCCGGATCGTCTTATGATTTCCGTCAAAAACTCCCTGATATATAATGTTATATTTCGTAAAATTAACATTATAAGATCCGAGAGATGGCCAGTTGATCACATTTGTCGTTTCATCTGTCCATACATCCCATTCACTTGTATCATTCATCTCAATATCATTGCAAAGAACGACATTCTCCGACAGATGTGCCGTAGCATCATCTCCGTTTCCATTTACATAATCAGCAAACCAGTATAACTGTCCAGCATTGCTTACTGCATAGTATCCTATGTAATTTTCGTCTAATCCAAATGCCTTACAATTCTCCGCCGTGACCTGCTCAGCCGGCTGATAGGAACCATCCACCGTTGCAAATCCATTTTCATCATAGGTCAGGCTCTTGCTGACTTCTCCACATGTACTACATTCTGCCGTATAGGTATATATGCCATCCTTTACACCGGTCAACTTCCAGCCCACCTTTTCCTCATGGAAAGTGATGTGATCTCTTGGCACACCAAAGGTCTCCGTCAGGCATCTGTAAATCTCAAATGAATGTACCATATAGTACATGCTCTTTAAACTATTCGCTATCGTCTCTTTTGATTTATCTCCATAATCTGTTAAAGTTAACTGTAAAGAATCGTTATCTTTGTGCGGAATCTCTACCATCGTTCGGTTCCATGAACCACAAAATACATTCATATTTAACTCTTTTAAAGAAAGAGGCAGCTTAATCTCACGTTGTTCTTTCAGATTTGTATTATTTTCTTTATATGTAGAAAATAAGCCTTCCGGCAAGGTATTCAAGGCACATCCGTCTTCAAATGTTATGTACTTGATTTTTGCATTTCCGCCACCATCCAATGAAGTCGCTGTAAAATCCGTCAAGCATTTTGGATATTCAAGGCTTCGCAGATTACTGATGCTAAATGCCCGGGTTCCAATGGTAGTCACGTTCTGCATATACGGCAGCTCGGTTATATATATATAACGGAACGCTTCATCTTTAATTGTCTTAACACTGTCCGGAATCCGAAGTGATGATACCTTTGAGCATCCCATGAAAGCCTGCTCTTCAATCATCTCTAACTGATCAGAAAGTTGTATATCGGTAACATTACCGCAATATGCAAATGCTGCTTTTCCAATTGATGTCACGGAATCCGGAATTACGATCTCCTGCAATCCGTCACAATCATAAAATGCACATATACCGATCGTTGTGACTGTACCAGGAATCACAAGCTTCTCCATCTGATCCAGATTTCGGAATGCTGATTCTCCGATCGTTGTAAGTCCTTCCGCTAATTCAACATCTTTCAAAGCGTAACAGGCATAAAAAGCTTCCTTTCCTATGCTTTCAACCTTTGAGCCTTTTTCGAACCGGATCGTCTCAAGATACTGTGAATTATAAAAGCACCTCTCCGGTATCGTTTCAATGGAAGCCGGAACCGTAAATTCTTTTAAAGACTTACAACCGTAAAGTAAATATTGAACATTCTTTCCAAATGAAGTAAGCTTGCATCCTTCCTCAAATGTAATCTTCTCCAGTGACTCATCCATATAGAACATGCCATGATTGAACGAACCTGAATTGAATTCTGTAACAGATGCCGGAATCGTGATCTCCTTCAGCTTCTTCTGTTGCTGCACCAGTGCTGTTGTTAATTTCTGCATCGTACTTGGAAGATAGATATATTCATACTGGAGATTTTCTGGTGGACTATATACATTAAAATATGTCAGTCCTTCTCCAACTTCTACCTGCACGATATTGTACTTGGCAAATACGTCTGCATAACCTGAGAATACACTAAACTCACCAGCCCTGCTGCTGTTTGTATCTACGCCTCCATATGTGATCGTAGCAATATATTTTTTCACTGATGTATCTTCTGTATCCACTGCATCTGCTGTGTCTGCCGTAGCTTCCGTATCTGCTGTATTTTCTGCAGCTGCATAGATCCGCCATATATTTCCGTTGTTATCTTTTTCCTCCACCAATGGTTCACCGGTCTTCTGATAGTGATATCCGGTTTCTTCATTGGTTACTTCACCAGTATCTTCACCAGATTCTGCCCCGGCCGCGTCATCCGTCTGTGCATACGTTGTCACAGACCCATAAAGCGTTATCGGCGTCGCAACCGCAAGCATGGCAAGCATGGCGGCTGCCAGATAATGCTTTTTTCTCTTTGTTTTTAATTTACTCATATTTACCTCCCTTTCATTCATGCACGTATCCCTTATATTCCTAGTACCCCTGCATCCTGTTATACGGATGCTGTCGCATAGTTTATGATCATTTCCTTTAAACGTATCAACTCCGGCATATAATCCCTGTTATCCTCTGCGCCCCATATAAAGCCTCCCGCGTAGTAGGTACATGCTGCCATCATCGTATGTACGGTCACACGGATAAATTCATCCTCCGGTATATCCGTGCGAAAGGTATGATCTTCCTTTGCTTTCTCATACATCATATGCAATCGGGTATCAGCCGAATACACCGACGTATGAATATTCTCAAACTGTTCCGGATCTACGCCCTCATGTGTGACGTAGTGATTAAAGTTATCATTGTACTGAAGCAGTTCCTTATGGTTCAGATACATTTCAATATAACTGTCCAGCGTGAATATGAATCGATCGATCGCCGGAATATCCTGAACCGATGAAATCGGTCTGTTTCTATCGAGCTCATCCAGATATGATTTCCACTGTGCCATACAGACTGCGATCGCCAGTTCTGTCTTATTCGAATAACACCGGAATAAGGTCGCCCTGCCGATACCGACCGCCTCTGCGATCTCGCCCATACTTACCGCTTCAATCTTCTTTTCTACAAAGATTCGAAATGCAGTATCCAGGATCCGCTGTCGTCGTTCATTTTCTTTTGCTTTTTGTTTCTCTGATTTGTTCATTACCATGTTCCTTTTTGATACGTACTGTATCATTAATTTTATAGGAAATAAAATGTGTTGTCAATACGCACAAACACCTCTTATATATAAGTCAAGGATTTTTTCTGACCTCAAAAAAATTAGGCAGCCCTGCTTTGTAGGCTGCCTGTCTCTATTTAAGCTCCAGATATTTTTTAAGCTTTGGCTTTTTCTTTTTATAGTATTCCTGCAGCTTCTCCACCAACAGGGTGAGGTAGCGGAACAGGGATTCTGCCGCGAATCCGAATACCACCATAAGCAGTACGCAGATATTTGACAGATCGGTCAATGCAAATAACTTCTTCAGGAAAAATCCTGAGAATATAAATCCAACGATGTTCAGTCCGATCACACCATATTTCATCTTGTTTAACGGCTCACTGATCTTAAACAGGATCATAAAGCCAACAACGCAAAGCACCATTGTTGCGATCGTACCGATGCTTTCTCCCGGCAGGGCAAATACCTCACCGCAGATTACTAACGCACCAACCGCAATTACATCAGTAAGACCACCCGGAAATGCTTTGAACATAACATTTGTAAGGAAATGTCCTTTGATCCTGTCTCTGTTCGGTTCGAGTGCCAACAGAAATCCGGGAGCACCGATCGTAAACATACTGACCAATGAGATCTGCGCCGGTTCCAGCGGATAGGTGATCATAAAGATAACCGAGAACAGCGACATCAACAGTGAGAATATATTCTTAACAAGGAACAGGCTGGCGGAACGCTGTACATTATTTACAACCCGTCGTCCTTCGTATACCACATCCGGCATATGTGCAAAATCTGAATCTAGCAAAACGACCTGTGCTGCCTGTGTTGCAGCTTCACTACCAGATGCCATCGCCACGCTGCAATCCGCATCCTTCATTGCAAGGATATCATTGACACCATCACCTGTCATGGCCACGGTATGCCCCTGCTTTTTAAGTGCCTGCACAAGCTTCTGCTTCTGCTTCGGCGTCACACGGCCAAATACCGTATATTCCCGTACGGCTTCCTTAATCTTCGTATCCGTATCAAGTGTCGTTGCATCCACATAACTTTCTGCGTTGTCAATACCCGCCTGAACTGCGATCTGTGATACCGTCTTTGGATTATCACCGGATATAACCTTGATCGCTACATCCTGACTCTTAAAGTATGCAAAGGTCTTTACCGCATTTTCACGGATCGGATTTGCCAGTGCCACAAAGCCAAGCGGTGTTACTCTGTCAGATAATCCATTTGCAATACTGCTTCCTTCATATCTTCCAAATAACAGCACACGATCTCCCTTTTCGGCATTAGGAAGAATCTCTTTCTCGATTGACGCATAATCATCTCGCATGATGAATTCCGGTGCGCCAAGCAGATAGATGCCATCCGAAAATGTAATACTACCGTATTTCAAACTGGATGAAAATGCCAGACGATCAAGCGGTACTCTGTGTTTTCCGACACTACCGTCTGCCTCATCGGCATATTTCTTCAATGCCTCCATCGTAGCGTTATTATCCTGTGACGCTGCTGTATAATCGATCAGCAGCCCCTTTAATTCGTCTATCGTCTTTAACGGATTCCGGCTGTCCTTACTTAAGAATACATCCTTGATACTCATAACCGGTTCTGTGATCGTTCCGGTCTTATCCACGCACAGCACATCGACACGCGCCAACGTCTCGATACTTTTCATATCATGCAGCAGGACTTTTCGTTTTGCCAGATTCATCGTACTGAGTGCCAGTGCGATCGTAGTAAGAAGATATAACCCCTCCGGGATCATACCAAGGATAGCTGCAACCGTCGAGGTTACACTCTTCCGGATCGAGTCATCATTTACGAAATGGCTCTGCCAGAACAGAATGATACCGATCGGTATAATGATGATACCAACCCATTTTACGATCAGGTTGATCGACCGGATCATCTCGGACTGTTCACCGCTTCCCATGGTCTTTGCTTCCATGCTGAGTTTTGAGATATAGGATTCATTTCCGACCTTTTCCAGTCTGGCATAACATTCACCGGACACCACAAAGCTGCCGGATAACAGAGAACTGCCGCTCGTCTTTTCTACCTCGTCCGCTTCACCGGTAAGGAGGGATTCATTTACCTGAATGCTGCCATCGATAACAACCGCATCTGCACAGATCTGCTTTCCGGCTGTCAGTAAAATGACATCATCCTTTACCAGTTCTTCCGAACGGATCTGCTGTAAAACCCCATCTCTGACTACATCTGCATGAGGTGCATTTAAGAAATTCATTTTTTCCAGTGTCTTCTTCGCACGCAGCTCCTGTATGATACCGATCAATGTATTACCTATGATGATCGGCAGAAAAGTCAGGTTCCGAAAGGAACCAACAAGGATCAATAATACTGTGATAATAAGAAATATTAAGTTAAAGTATGTAAGTGTATTCGACAGAATGATCTCTTTCGTTGTTTTATCCGTCGATATATCGGTCTGATTCGTCAGCCCTTTTTCGATTCGTTTCTTTACTTCGTTTTCTGTCAGTCCCCGGATCGAAGGATTGATCTGATTTGCATTTGTATCGTCCATAAGATTTCCTCTCTGGTCTGTGTTATCAAAACTTTTACACCATTCTACTACATTCCTATGAAAAGAAAACGAAAATAACTGTTAAATTTTGTTAATTCTTTATTCGTCTTTATTCAGGCGATAGCCTGTCCCCATTTCCTTTCTATTCATTCAATGAATTAAACTTCAGTTTCTTTTTTGTGATCAGATATGCTATTACGCCACACAGAATTCCAACCAGAATACCACCTAAGATATCGGTCGGGTAATGCACATACAGGTATAGTCTGGAAAATGCGATCAGCACCGCAAGCACCAGTGCCGGATACCGGTATTTCTCTTTTGCAAAAAACAATGCAGTTACTGCTGCAAAGGACGCTGCCGTATGACCGGATGGGAATGAATAATCTGTCGGCTTCTTCACTAACAGGGAAATCGCTGTATTTACATCAAAGGGTCTTGTCCTTGCTACCGCATTCTTCAATATGCCATTACAAAGTATAACATCAAATACCAGTGCAAGTGCCATCAGGATTCCTGTCTTTCTGTGTTTCTTACTGATCAACAGCACGATCGTAAGTGCGATCCAGATGACCCCTGCATTTCCAAGTGTCGATACAAATGGCATCACTACATCAAGAAATGCATTTCTCATATGCTCCTGTATAAAATCCAAAATCGTTAACTCCATCTGATTCACCTTTTGTCCTCCTGCCTGTATGTAAATCGCACACTGTTTCTACCGATCTGCTCTGTCGCTTCACTTATGCAAGTGATTTTGTATGTCTTTCAGATAAGTATCATTTATTTATTTTTCCCGGAGGATCTTCACACCACGAACAATCATGAATACCCCTACGATCAACAATGCTGCTGACATTACCGTTGGAAACAAAGAACCCATAACAATCGTGAGGCTGGCCGTCTGAATGAGCATAAAAATAAAGCTAAGCACACTAATGCCATTTACTAATATAAAGCCGGCTCCGACTACAATACATATGACTCCGGCATAAATATTCGCGCCTTTCCGAACTGCGGAACCAACCTTTCTTGCCTGCTCCCGCTGTGCAGGATCCATACCCATGCCATTCATCATCTGATCAAATTCAGGCGACATACCGCTTCCATATACTGTACCACCACTATTCACCTGACTGGTATAGACCTTGTTTCCAGCATCTCCTGAAAATGGTGTGCCCGGAGTTCCCTGCTGCCATTGTGAATTCTGCCCGGTATCTGTAGCCCCTGGTGATGTTTTCTCGCTATTTTCTATTATTATGTCTGCCGGCTGACTGCCATACACACCATATAAGCTGTTGTATCCGGACTGACTATTGTATCCGGACTGGTCGTTATATTCGCCATATTGACTGTTATATCCGGAAGTCTGAACGACATCACCACTGTCTCCTTTTATAAAGTTACGAATTCCCTGTATCAGAAGCAACACTCCTATGCCCCCGAAAAACAGAAGGAAAAGTCTCATGACACCTAGTCCTTTCGCAAAAAGACCCACAAAGCCAAAACTCATGAATACCAAAGTTCCCAGAATGCAACCCAGTAATTGTTTGACCCGATTGGATACACTTTCCATCGAATTAATAAATAATACAACACCTGTCAATGCAAATATTAATCCGAATCCAAGTACGATCCCCCATGTTAAGATTCCACCCTGATCATACAGGGTTGTTATGCCCCATACTCCGAGTGCAAGCATCATCACGCCAAAGCAAAAGAAAACAAATGCTCCTATTTTTGCTCCTTTTTGTTTCTGCATAAAACCACCTCCGTTTATAGAGTATCACATAACTGTGGTTTTTTACACTTCTCCATGTATATTTTTTTGATTTTGTCACCAAAGCCCTTCGATGGAAATTCTTCCGATGATACTTCTGTTCCTATAAAGCAAAAAAATCCCCCGCACTTGTCTCCTGTAGTTCTTCGGGCTACAGGCAAATGCGGGGAACCTTTTCTTTGTTTGTTGATTTATTCACTCTAATAAGTATGTTTCTTTGACTTTGGTGCTGCAGCTTCAACCTCCTGTGCATTATGATTAGCTGTTGCACATACCTTCTGAACTGCTTTCTTTTTCTTCAATGGATGCTTTGGATTCTTATCCATGATCTACACTCCCTTTCTTATATCTGTATACATATACATAAGGGGTCATGTTTTTTATTCGCACGGCTCGATATCAACACATTTTATTCGATGGCAATGAAGTTCTCCTTTTCGATTGCTTCCGGTGCTTTCTTTGGAAGGGTCAGACGAAGAATACCACTTTCATATTTTGCATGTATATCCTTCTGACTGATACCGTCACCAACATAGAAACTTCTGCTCATGCTGCCGGCATAACGTTCACGTCTGATATACTTACCGTTCTTCTTATCTTTCTCATCCTTATCCAGACCTTTTGCAGCGGAAATGGTGATGTAGCCATCTTCCAGTTTGACATTTACTTCATCCTTCTTAAATCCAGGAAGATCAATGTCTACTTCATAGCTGTCATCTGTTTCACGGACATCCGTCTTCATCATGTTCTTAGCATGTTTGCCATACAACGGGCTTTTCTCTGGAAACATTTCCTTTTCAAATTCCTTACCGAATGGGAAATCATCCATCCAATCATCAAATAAACTTTCTCCAAAAATACTAGGTCTTAACATAAGTCATTACTCCTTTCAATTTCAAACCAGTGTCGGAAATCTCAGCTCCTTATGGAACCTTGAGGCACTTAGACTTTTGTATGTTTAGCACTGTCAGAGAAACCTGAGGTGTCGAATTTGTATGTTATAAGTTCCGGGATTTTTTCTTTTATCTTCTTTCTTAATCCCTTTCCTTATCTTTAGCTATGTTATAGCACCGTTTATTAGCACTGTCAATAGGCGAGTGCTAATTTTGTGTGAAGATTTTGTGAACTATCTGATTTCCATTTCTACACTTAAAAGAAAAAGCCAGACCGGTGCTCACCGGCCTGGCTCTTTCTTCTATATAATTATAGGTTATTTGTAATTTACTCTACATCCTGTAAAGCTGCAAAGTCTTCCTCACCGGTACGAACCTTAACAACCTTGTCAACGCTGTATACGAAGATCTTACCATCACCGATATGTCCGGTATACAGAGCCTTCTTAGCAGCTTCAATAACTGCGCTGACAGGAATCTTGCTGACTACGACTTCTACCTTAACCTTTGGAAGAAGGGTTGCATCTAATTCAACACCACGGTACATCTCGCCGGCACCCTTCTGGATACCACAGCCCATAACCTGATTCATTGTCATACCTGTAACACCGAGGTCATTTAAAGCTTTCTTTAAGATCTCAAACCGTGCAAGCTTTGCAATGATAACTACCTTGTAGATACCGCTTGGAGATGCTGTAACAGGAGCTTCCGCAACCTTGACTGCTGCATTCTTTAATGTGTCAGAAGCCTTATCATAATCAGCTACACCAAGATCTGTATTTTCATTTACATCCATTGTCATTGTATTTGATACATCAACGATACTGAAGCCAGCATATGCAGATGGAAGACCATGCTCGCATGAATCCAGACCAACAATTTCCTCTTCCTCTGATACACGAAGGCCGAAGATCTTCTTAATAAGAAGGAATGCAATTGTAATCGTAACTGCTGTCCAGAGGATGGTCGCGCCCATACCTACGAACTGAATACCGAGCTGCTTGAAACCACCGCCATAGAATAAACCTTTGGCTGCAATCTGGTTTGCACCATATGTTACGCCATCACCGATACCTCTTGCAAATGCAGGAGCTGTATCTGTAGCGAAAAGACCAACTGCGATTGTTCCCCAGATACCATTTAAGCAGTGAACTGCAACAGCACCTACAGGATCATCAATATGTAATTTGTAATCTAAGAGCCATACACCGAATACAACCAGTACACCGGCAACAGCACCGATCACGATAGCACCGAAAGCATCACAGACATCACAAGGAGCTGTAATTGCTACCAGACCTGCAAGAGATGCATTCAGACACATTGAAACATCAGGCTTACCATATTTTACCCAGGTAATGATCATTGCTACAACTGTTGCAACAGCAGGAGCAATTGTTGTTGTTACAAATATGGAACCAAGTTCTGAAACGGTTGTTGCTGCTGCACCATTGAATCCATACCAGCCAAGCCAGAGGATAAATACACCGAGACAACCGATCGGAAGGTTATGTCCAGGGAATGCATTTACTTTTTCAACCTTACCATCCTTGCCCTTTACAAACTTACCGATACGAGGTCCAAGGATTGCTGCACCGATCAATGCACAGATACCACCAACCATATGAATACAGTTAGAACCGGCAAAATCATGGAAGCCCATCTGAGCTAACCAGCCGCCGCCCCATGTCCAGTGTGCCTCAATCGGATAAATAACTGCTGAGATAACTGCTGAATATACACAATAGGAAATGAATTTTGTACGTTCTGCCATCGCGCCGGATACAATTGTCGCTGTTGTTGCACAGAACACTAAGTTAAATACGAAGTTGGACCAGTCAAAATTTGCATAATCAGTAAATATGTCAAATCCCGGTTTACCGATCAAACCAACCATGTCTTCACCAAGTAAGAGTCCAAAACCAAGAAGGATAAATACAACTGTACCAATACAGAAGTCCATCAGGTTTTTCATCAGAATGTTTCCGGCATTCTTTGCTCTGGTAAATCCTGTCTCTACCATCGCAAATCCTGCCTGCATCCAGAATACCAATGCCGCTCCGATCAGGAACCAGACACCGTACACTTCACCAGAAATTGCATCTAAAATTTCACTTGTCATAGTTCTTACCTCCTAAAACTCAAAAATGCGATACATGGAGACTTATCCTTAACAGACGCCCCATTGCATCGCATTTTACTTCATTTTTCCCCTCATCCGGTCCGCGCGTATAGCCGGATATCAGGCTTCTCTTTATCCTGTACCGGGATACCTATACCTCCCGATAAAAGAAAAAGGCACTACGAATATTTCGCAGCGCCTTTGCTATGTCCATGAGTATAGCACCGAGGATTACTCATGTCAACGAAAATTTATATTTTTTTTAGAGATTATTAACCATGCCTTTTCCAACTGATCATCACAGTTTATATTTACGCGTTCCATACAAGTATTTATCTACTTTCTCTTCATCTGTGGGATCAGTATAAAGCTGCAATACAGGATAGCTATAACTGCCATGATCCCCCCTGCAAATCCGATATACCCCATCGATGCATGTGTACATACCAGACCACCGATCCAGGTTCCGCATCCGATTCCCAGATTATAGATTCCTGAGAACATCGACATGGCCACAGCGGAGGCTTCCTCCGGAACCGCTTTGATCGTCTCTGACTGGAAAGTAACGCTAAATGCCGTTACAGCCATACCCCACAGCATACAGATCAATATCATTGTCCATGTAAATTTCGATGCCGGTTTCAGGCAAAGCATGACAACAGCGATCAATGTGATCGATGCACGGATAAAATGATATCTGTGTTTGTCATATACACAGGAGAACAGAAAACTTCCAAGAATTCCGGCAGCTCCAAACAACATTAAAGTTATAGTAACAAGATTATCCTTAAACATTGCTACCTGCTTCAAAAACGGCTCAATATAGCTGTAGCCTGTATAGTATGCACCCGCAACTAAGAACGACATTAATATGATCCCAAGCATAACCGGGTTCTTCAATATCACCGGCAGTTCTTTCATTTTAAAGGATGTACCGCCTTCAACCTTCGGAAATACAAATGCCATATAGATAAGGGCAAGAAATGCAACAACTGCAACACAGAAAAATGTCATTCTCCATCCTACATATAATCCAACGATCCTTCCAAGCGGAAGTCCAAATATCATCGCAATGGATGTACCGGTTACTACCATACTCATCGCAAACGACCTGAACTTCTCCGGCACGATCTTAACTGCTGCCGGTGATGCGATCGACCAGAAGACCGCATGTGCACAGGCAACTATGATCCTTGCCGCCATCAGCATCGCATATCCGGCTGCAACCGCTGATAATACCTGACCGATTCCAAATAACGCAATCGTTCCCAACAGCAGCTTTCGGAAGCTGATCCTTGATGCAAGCAGCATAAGTGGCAGTGATAACAGCATAACCGCCCACGAATATGCTGAGATCAGCATCCCCGCTTTTGCCTCCGTGATCTGAAAATCATCCGCGATATCGGTCAGAAGACCGATTGGCATGAATTCCGATGTATTAAATATAAATGCCGCTACCGTCATTCCGATGAGCGGCAGCCATTCCCTGATAGTTAATTTCTGATTCATTCTGTGATTATATCCTTTCCTGTAAAATTCCTGTATTTTTCTATTTAAACATTTACCATTTTGCAACGCAGTCCGTTAATATATATTCTTTACCATGCAACATAGTCTGTTAATATATATTCTTTACCATGTAATGCAGTATGTTAATATGACTCCGTATTATGCAACACATTTATATGAAACCTATCTTGTATTATATGGTATTTTTTCTATGAACCGCATCTGATATTATCCGGCATTTTTATTTCCATAGTAATTTTATTATCGGATTCCCAACTCCGCAAGTCAAAAAATAGTCTTCTTTTTGTAATTTTTGCTGTGTTTACCGCTGTTTTTTCACGAAATTAAACGAATTCTGTTGCATTAGCGTAGAAAAGTATGTATTATATTAAAATATTGTGTTATTTTTATAAATATTTGATTTTTCTGTAATATAATTCTTTACTTTATTCATATAATTTATGAGAATAACACATCACCACAATACAAAAAATGAAAAGGAGAAAATCATGTGGGCAACTGTAAATGAAATCTTAACAAAAATCGATGATTTTGTGTGGGGTCCTCCACTTATGGTCCTTATTATGGTCGGTGGAATTCTTCTCACAATCCGGATGGGCGTTCTTCAGATCCGCAAACTGCCATTAGCACTCAAATGGATGATCAAAAACGAAGAAGAAGGCGAAGGCGAAGTTACTTCCTTTGGTGCACTGTGTACTGCTCTTTCCGCTACGATCGGAACCGGTAATATCGTTGGTGTAGCAACTGCGATCGGAGCCGGTGGACCGGGAGCATTATTCTGGATGGTACTTGCTGCATTCTTCGGAATGGCAACCAAATATGCAGAAGGTCTTCTGGCTGTCAAATATCGTGTCGTTGACAAGGACAACCATGCACTTGGCGGACCATTCTACTATATCGAAAGAGGTATGGGATCAAAATGGAAATGGCTTGCAAAAATATTTGCTTTCTTTGGTATCTGTGTAGGTCTGTTCGGTATCGGAACCTTCTCTCAGGTAAATGGTATTTCTTCCGCTGTTAATTCATTCTTTGATCCTGACATGCAGTGGACGATTAATATTCCAGGGATCGGTACTTATTCATGGACCGTTGTTATCGCTTCCCTGATCTTAAGTGTATGTGTTGCACTCGTTCTGATCGGCGGACTGAAGCGTATCGCAAGCGTATCCCAGATCATCGTTCCATTTATGGCTGTTATCTATATTGTTATATGTGTGATGTTACTGATCTGTAACATCACTAAGATTCCTGAGGCTGTTGTTATCATTGTAAAGAGCGCATTCAAGCCTTCTGCTGTTGCAGGTGGTATCGCCGGTTCATTTATCGTTGCTATGCAAAAAGGTGTAGCGCGTGGTATCTTCTCAAATGAAGCCGGTCTTGGTTCTGCTCCTATCGCAGCAGCCGCTGCCCAGACAAAGGAACCGGTTCGTCAGGGTCTTGTATCCATGACAGGTACT
>OIGD01001928.1_pt1 | contig 17766 bp, 12 predicted proteins | sample 1582211 | NCBI WGS metagenome assembly OIGD01 (sample SAMN04414078, study PRJEB24778) | human gut metagenome | material: faecal | host: Homo sapiens
TGTATTTCAGCTCGCCGTTTTTCTCGGCTTTCTCGACAGCTCGGCGTAAGCGCATTGCTATTGCTTTATAGCTTACGCCCGTTTCTTCGCCTATTTTTGTAAACGCTTTTTCTATTGTCCGAGTAGGGTCTGCGGCATAATAAACTACCGCTTTAACTAGTATTTCGATAGTTTTCTCGTCCTCGAAGCCTAAATCGCGCACAAGCTCGACTAACTCGTCGTAATCGAATCTCACCCTTACTTTCTCGTAAACGATATCTCCGTCCTTGATGCTCATTTCCGTGTTAATTTACTCCTTTTATCCAAAGTGTAGAATTACTCAACGGGGCTATTATAACATTTATGAGCAATTATTGCAACATATTTTCACTATATTTCTAAATATTTTATTTATTAGCTGTAACTTACCGATAAAAAGGACAATCTGTAGGTATTTTATTGATTGAAATGCCTTTTAATTTACGCTTCGCCGGATTCCTCGGCAAGCCCTGAATGACGAATAGGTAGGGCAATCGCTCCATTCAGGGGATTCCGCGTCGCATAACACTGCCCCTTATCGTTCGGGTCTGTATTATGCTCCTCTGAATGACGAGGTAACGCGGGGCTGCACGTTTGATTCAGACAATCTCTCCGTTATTTTCCGGCGAAAATGCCACCTCCCTTATGCCACACGGGGAGGTTTTTCAGCGGTCATTTTTCTATAAACCAGGTAAGCTGTGATGACTTTATAAAATCCGGGCGCGCACTCACCGTTTAGAACGTCATCCGATAAGCGAGGCGGCACGGCGCGCGTGGAATACCGGGCGGTAAACAAATAACAATCAATTTAAAACGAACAATACCAATTATTGAAACGCGTGTAATCCCATTGCGTTTTACATTCGTAAGGGGTTTTTACGTTATTTTCTTTACCGAATTATATAAATTACTCTGCGTGTCACACGCTTTCGAGCAGCATTTTGTCGGCTATGAGCGCTATGAATTCTCCGTTCGTCGGGCGCTCGTTGTCCGTGTATATCCGCACTCCGAATACCGAATTCACGTTCTCGATTCGCCCCTTATTCCACGCCACTTCGATTGCGTGCCTTATAGCCCTTTCCACCTTCGACGGGCTCGTTTCAAACAGCTCCGCCACTTCCGGGTACAGCTTCTTCGTTATGCTGTTTATTATCTCCGGGTGACTCACAGCCAGCTTCACCGCTTCACGCAAAAACCTGAACCCTTTTATGTGCGCAGGTATTCCCACCATCATGAACACGTCGCTTATTCGCTTGTCCAATTCTCCCACTTCAATCCGGCTGTTTCGCGGCGTTATCGCTGCTTTTCGCGCGGCTTTCAGTAGTTTTATGTGCTTATCTATCTCCTCGGGCGAGCAGGGTTTCAGCATGTAATAATCCGCTCCGGCAGCCAGCGCCGCTCCTGCGTAACTCTCTCCGTCCGTTTCGCCCACCGCCACCGTTATACAATCGCTTTTTCCTATCGTGTTCAATACCGATACTCCGTCGACAATCGGCATTATCATGTCCATTATCATTACGTCAGGCTCAAGTTTCGTAAACAGCTTGATTGCTTCCGCTCCGTTGCTCGCTTTGCCCGTTACGATGTACTCGTCGGTTTCGCTAAAATACTTCTCCTCCGCTTCGAGCGTTGCCGCGTCGTCGTCCACAAGAAGCATCCTCATTTTCATTGCCACATTTCCTCCGTTAATTATATTCAGACCTTATGCCTTTCGCCGTCGGTCTTACGTTACGTTTGTTTGCGTTAGCATTGCCTTGTGCTGTTGTCGTTAGCTTTGTCGTCGCTGTTCAAACCTCGTGTTTTTCTAATCGCAATTTTAATAAGCCCCGCTTTGCTGTTAGTCTTGCGTCGGTTGCCGTTGTAAGCATGGAAATAATCGCTAAGCAACGACAGAGATGGTTTGTAGTCAATCGCGAAAATACTCGCTTAGCCGCCGCTTATTCACATTTTTCGAGTATATTATACACCCTTCAAATAAGCCAAATGGACATAATGCTTATTTGAAGGGGGATTTTGTTACGATGTGATGATGGAATCTATATCGATTTTGTAGTAGATATGGATTTCCTGCGGTTTGTTCGTAACCGATTCTTTGCCGCCGATAACAAGGTAGTCGAATAACGCCAAGCACATTTCACGAGTTAAAGCAGGCGAATTGAAATAGGTTTTCAACCTGCGTATAAATTCGTCCACGTCCGTTTTTGCCTGCGTTACTTCTTCAAGTCCTCGCGAAAGAGATGTGACTTTTTCTTTCAATTCCGTTTGTTCGGCGGTGTACTTTTCAATCAGTTTTACGCACACGCTTTCGGGAATTTTGCCTGAAACTTTTTCTTCAAACGCCGCTTCAATCAGTTTATCGAGTTCGGCTAAGCGTTTTTCAGCGCGTTTCAGATCTTTCTTCACGTCGGCTTGATTTTTGTCCGCAAGCGAGGATTGACGCTGTAAATACCGTTGTTTGAATTCCGCTTCGTGTCCTATAATCATCTCGGCTTTCGCGGCGACGTCGTTTTTGACGAGTTGCTCTAAAACAGGTACGGTAATGAAATGGCTGAAACATGCAGACGAACCCATGCGCGATTTCGTGCCGCAGTTGAAGTTGAAATACGGGATATCTTTCGGCATATTCCAACCGAGTCGCATTTTCGCTCCGCAGTCCGCACAGAACATCAATCCCGACAGCGGATGCATAAAACCTCGTTGCGTATGTTTTCCGTGTCCTACGGCTTTCTCGACTTCCTTGACTTTATCCCAAAGTTCTTTTGAGATAATGGCTTCGTGTGCGTTTTCGACGACGATCCACTCATCTTCCGGGCGACGGTGCCACTTATGATTCTTATATGAAATTGTAGTAGATTTGTGCTGGACTAAATTGCCGATATACGCTTGATTCGATAAAAGCGTTCTTAAAACTGCGGTATGCCATAAATGCGACGGATTCCTTACACCGTTTATTCCCGTAGTGGAAATTCTGTAATCGTTGGGCGTTAAAACCTTTTCGACGTTCAGAACGTCGGCAATCTTTCTCGGCGTTAAACCGCTTGCGCGCATTTCGAAGATACGTTTTACGATAGGCGCGGTTTCTTCGTTCACCTGCAAAGTGCGTTTTTCATCCGTTCCGATCGTGTAGCCGTATGGCGGGTGGGACATTCCGTTTTTGCCTTCTTTGGCGTTTTTGATACGCACAGCGCGGAGTTTTTTGCTCGTCGTTGCCGCCCACCATTCGTTGAATACGTTGGTAATCGGCATCATATCCATGGCGGGAGTGTCTTTATTCTCCGTATCGATATTGTCCGATAATGCCACGAACCGTATGTCGAACGTGGGAAAAACGTAATCGAGATACTGTCCGACCATAATGTAATTTCTTCCGAAACGGCTCATATCTTTTACGAGTATCGTATTGATAACGCCTTGTTTCGCGTCGTCGAGCAACCGTTTTACGCCCGGTCGCTCGAAGGTGGTGCCCGAAATTCCGTCATCGACATAAGTATCGTAAAGAGTCCAGCCTTGCTCGACTATGTAGTCCGAAAGAATTGCCTTTTGGTTTTCGATAGAGAGCGATTCGCCGGCACGTTCGTCGTCGCGGGATAACCGCACGTACATTCCGACAATGTAGTCTTTGTTGTTTTGCTTTGATTGCATTCTTTTACTCCTTTGAATCAAAGCAGCCTGAAATTTCAACGTAGCATGATTATACCATATTATGCCGAAAATTTCAAGCTGCCGTATATGTGTCAGCGGACGGAATTTTTCATTTCCGTAAGTACTTGCTTAAAGGCAATATCTCCGAATACTTCTTTGAAATCCTTTTTGCCTATGTAGTGGCTTATAACAACGTATTTTTTACCGCCGATAATTTCGGTATGAGTAGTGGTGGGCGCGCCGTTTCTCTCATCGTTTAACTGTATTGCTGCTTTGTTCGTAAATTTTCCTCCGTATCGTTATTCGTTGAATTTTGTGTTTTTCATTTTTTATGGCTCCTTTTCTAAATTTTTTCTCAGCCTCGCATGAATGCGAATTACGAAACCGGTCGGGCTTACTTTTTTTCTTTTCATTACTTTTTTGCGTTTAATTTCGCTCTTATAAAATGCCGACTCTTACGTTTCGCTTGGCAAGTTTTATTTCTTACTTGCCGTTAAAATTGTTGCTTTTTGCTTTGATTTTCTTGCTTTTTGCGTTCTTCTTCGAGTTCCGCTTCTATCTGTTGTAAGCGGGGAACTTGCCGAACGACGTCGGGCGTAAAGAGCGAAAGAACGGAATCGAAAAAGTTATTGATTGTTTTCGGCTTTCCGTGGACTATACGCTCGTATTCTTTTGGGTTAGTCCTTGCAAGCGTTTTCCCTGCGTGGATATAACGATTGTCGTTATCCCTTTGTCTTTGCAAGGCTTCCGCTTTCTTCGCATATTTGAGCGTTTCGCCCATAGATTTATCCAGTCGTGCCGTTAAGTCTTTGTTTTCGGCGGTAAGGGCAATTACCTGTTCTTGTAGTCGTCCGCGCTTGCGTGGTATCTCTCCGCCTTTCGCTTCTTCGAGCGCGTCCGCGTAAACCTGACTTTCTTCCCGTATGGCTTCGGCTTGCTCGATTATCTTTTTTGCCTTAAATTCGGCGGTGGAAAGATGTTTCTTCTGACGGCCTTCTTTTCCGCGCTGTAAACCCCAATGTTTTCCGACTGCTTCGTAAAAATCCGTTTGTAACTGTTGCAACTGCGGTTTATCGAAAAGTTGTTTACTGCAAAGTCTGCCGTCTTTCGTTACGGGCATTAGGTTTAAGTGCATATGCGGCGTTGTTTCGTCGTTATGTACTACCGCCGCAATAATGTTTTCTTCGCCGTAACGTTCCGCAAAGAATTTGTAGCAGTCCGAGAAAAAATTATACTGTTCGACCTTGGCTAAACCGTCGAAAAAAGTTTTATCCGAACCTAACACAAACGAGTTCATTACAACCGCGTCTTTACGCGGGGATAAGCCTAACTCTTTTATTCTGCTGTTTATGAACTCCGTATAAGTTTTTCCGAAATATGGCGTGAAGCGATAATTATTTTTCGTACGCTCGCTGTCTATCTGTGGATTTGACGCTTCGTAATTCTCGTCCCGCTCGTTTTCCTTTTCGATAGGAGCAACGTCTTGTTTATGGTATTTCTCCATATGGCACACTAAATATGAAATAGTGATTTTCCTCCTGAAATTTGTTTTTCTTCTCGTTGAGCAAAGTGTGTAGGTAATCTCTGTCGACTGTTTTTATAGTGGGTTCACAGCCTCGCACACTCCGTGCCAGGTCGCAATTATAAATTGCTCCCCGCTTTGGCTACAAACAGTCCACAGGACTGTTTGCTTAACGCGTCGCGCCCACAACTTCGCCTGCGAAGTATAGTGGGCTACACTTTGCTCAATGGCTGTCTGTTTTGCTCCGCTTTTTCCTCAAAGTTTTTCTCTACGTTCTGCATTGAAAAATACTCTTGAAAAAACATTTTCAACTTGTATCCGACTTCATTTTTCTGCCTCCTTCATTTTATTTTCTTCGCCATTTTTGTTCTTACGAGTCCACGAAAGACAAATTATCTCTCTATCTTATATGGACATTAGTAAGACGTTTTGCGGTGGTGTTTTGCAAAAGTTTTTTACCCCCTTACTATAATTGGAAAGTTACGAGCCGTTTGTTGGGGTATTTCACGAAAATTTTACAAAAATTTTTCCGCTATAATTGGTTTTTTGCAGATGGGAACATAAGTGTTTTCAGTAAAAACTTAAAACACCCTCCATATATATTGGACATTTGCATATCGTTTGGCGGGGTGTTTTCGGAAAAATAAAAGTCCTCCTACTTATATTGGAAAGTTATAACGCATTTGTGAGAGTATTCCACTAAATTCTCGCAAAAAACTCTTCCCACTTAACCAAGGACACGAAAATCAGAAAGTTCGGGGTACATAGAAAATTTCCCCTTCCATATATACCAAGGACACGAAAATTTTACAGTTAGATTAAAAGATCATTTTGTCGAACAGATTTTTAATTTGAATAATTATTTTTCCATGCTCAGAAAAATAAGCAAAAGCCATGAGGTAAAAGTGCAAGGTTGTTATTGTACCAAAAAGTGTATAATAAATGAGTTATAATTCTGTTATAAAATTAACTTAGGAGAATAACTATGAACGAATTTGACAAAATATTTGGTTATGAATCGGAAAAACAAGAAATGCTTCGCCTTTGCGACGTTTTATGCAATTGTAAGAAATATGAATCGTTAGGTATAACTTTACCAAAGGCCGTTCTTTTTTACGGTGAACCGGGACTTGGTAAAACATTAATGGCAAAAGTTTTTATTGAAGCAACAGACAGAAAAGTTTTTCAATGCAAGAAGAATAAATCAAACGGTGAGTTCGTAGATGAAATAAAGTCAACATTTGAAAATGCGATTAAAGACGCGCCGTCTATTATATTCTTTGACGATATGGATAAATTCGCCGAAGACAACTTGCAACAGGATTGTAACAAAGAGGAATTTGTTGCGATTCAAACAGGACTTGAAGATATCGTAGATAAAGATGTTTTCGTGATTGCCACCGCAAACGATATAAACAATCTTCCCGAATCGCTTTTGCGCGTCGGGCGTTTCGGTAAAAAGCTGCAATTTTCCGCACCGTCACTTGACGATTCAGTAAAAATCATTCGCCACTATCTTGCGTCTAAAAAAGTATCGTCCGATGTGAAACCGGAATCGTTAGCGCATATCTTACACGGTCATTCATGTGCAATGTTGGAAAACGTTATAAACGAAGCGGGTATTTATGCCGCATATAACAACGCCCCCGAAATCACTATTGACCATATACGCGAAGCTGTATCTACGGTTATGATTGAGCGTATTCCGTTGTCCGAAAACGACACAACCAAACCTATGATAGCTTATCATGAAGCCGGACATGCAGTAATGCATTTACTTGCTCATCATGATGTCGGTTGCCTTGCTATTGGGAAATGCGGAAAAGACGGGCTTGGTGTTGGAATTTGTACATTAGCTAAACCTGAAAAACTTGCTTCCTATGAAGAAATGCATAACTTTATCTTAATGCTTCTTTCCGGCAAAGCTGGTAGCGAGTTACAATTCGGCACAACAGATACCGGCGTAGAAAAAGATGTCAAAGAAGCAATGTCGCTAATTCAAGATAACCTGCAACTATCGTTACTGCACGGATTTGAATATTGCTATACAACATATAGATTTGACGAAAGCCAATCGTATCGTCAGTTAGATAAAAATCAGGAAAAGGCGGTACGATTGCTCGAAGAATATTATCATGAAGCAAAATCATTACTGTTAAAACATAAAGAACTATTGGATGCCATCGCAAACGAATTGCTTGAAAAAGAAATCTTGATTTACGACGATATTATACGCATTGTAGAAAGATATTCCTTTGACTAATTGCGACAAATTTGGTATAATAAATCCATGTTCCGACAAGGAGAAAGATATGGATTCATTTGAACCGAAAAAACTTGCACTTATTCGTATTTTACAGATTTTAGAACGTTATACAGATAGCGAGCATCCGCTGAAACATGAAGAGATTGTAAAGAAATTGGAGAACGATTACGGTATTACCGTCGAGCGGAAAGCGATTGGACGTAATATTTCGCTTTTGCAAGAAGCGGGTTACGATATTGAAACCACCAAAAAAGGATCATATTTAAATAGTCGCTTGTTCGAAGATTCCGAGTTGCGCTTGCTCTCGGACGGCGTTCTTGCGAGTCAGCACATTACGGTAAAACACTCCAAAGATTTAATAGAAAAACTTGCCTCGCTTTCCAATAAGTATTTTAAGTCGCATATCAAAAATGTATATTCAGTAAACGATTGGAACAAGTCGGAAAATGTTGCGCTGTTTTATAATATTGAGATTATTGATGAGGCAATCACATACAACCGAAAAATCAAATTTGAATACAACAAATACGGTGCAGATAAAAAGTTGCATCGCTCTGCAAGACATATCGCAAGCCCTTATCAAATGATACTGCATAATCAACGATATTTTTTAATGGCATATCAGGAAAAGTGGCAACACATAAGTTATTTTCGGCTTGATAGAATAACGAACATTGAACTTTTAGACGAATCTGCAACTAACTTACGATCTATCGACGGTTATAAAAACGGAATCGATTATAAACGGTTTTCTTCCGCTCTCCCGTATATGTTTTCCGACGAGCCTGAACCGATTATGTTTTCCATTGACGGCGAGTGGATGATTGACCAAATTGTAGATTGGTTTGGGTATGACTTTAGGACCGAAGACAAGAACGGAAAAATAATAGTAACCGTAAAAGCAAGCCCATACGCTATGGAATATTGGGCTATGCAGTATCTGAATTATGTTGAAATTTTGTCGCCGTTATCTTTGCGTAAGCAAATTGCAAACAATTTGAATAGTGCCACTAAAAAATATACAATATGATGAAAATATTGAGGTAAATATGAGCGAAATACTTTCTGTGAATAAATTGCTTTCAAGGCAATTAAATATTCCTAATTATCAACGTCCGTATAAATGGACACGCAAAAACGTTTCCGATTTGTTCGGCGATATCGATACGGCGATAAGCGATAGCCGCCGTCCCGATTATACGGATTTCAAATATCGTATTGGTTCGATAATATTGCATAATAATAACGGTCAATACGATATTGTTGACGGACAGCAACGGCTTATTACGCTATCGTTGATTAGGCACGCGCTTGATTCGCAATACACAAACGACTTGCTTACGCATGTTTTTGCGGACAGTGTTTCCATTGAAAATATTTTCGATAATAACCGCTTCATTAAAGAATGGCTATCTATGCATCAAAATCAAATTGAGAAATATAAAAATGCCTTTGATAATCTTTTAGAAGTCGTTGTATTGGAAGTGGATAAAATTTCAGAAGCGTTTCAATTATTCGATTCACAAAATACTCGCGGCAAAGAACTTGACCCGCATGATTTATTAAAGGCGTATCATTTGCGGGAAATGAACGACTATCCTTTTGAAAAATTGAGTTTGATCAAGCAGTGGGAAAATATTCCACCGTATTTAATTAGGGAATTGTTTTCTCTGTATTTATTTCCTATATTGAATTGGTCGCAAAAGGAATTTTCGCGCGCTTTTCTTTCGCAAGATATCGACACATATAAAGGTGTTGACGCTAAATGTGCCTATACTTATGCTCAACGCGTGCGTAAGGCTATGCCATGTTTTCAAATCAACGAACCGTTTTGTGCCGGAAGCGAATTTTTTAAGATGGTCGAGCATTATATCAATTTGATTGCCGATTTAAAGAATGAAATATCATCAAACACAAGATTCGCGCAACTTAAAACAATTTTGGATACGTACACAAAACGTGGAAAGGATGATACGCTTCAATTCAATTCCACCGGTTTTCGTTATGCCGTAAATCTGTTTTATTGTGCTTTGCTGTTTTATTATGACAGATTTCATATGCTTGACGAAATGGCTGTAAAAAAGCTGTTTTTATGGGCAATGATGATTCGTGTGGATATGGATAACCTCGGAATGGATACTATCAACAATTATGCAATCGGAAATAAAGACAAGACCTATACAAACCGTATTCCTATGTTTTTCAATATAGCAACTGCGCGAAGCGACCTTGAAATAGCAAATATGAAAATTCAAATTATCAGAAATCCCGATAAAGCCGAGTCGGAAATATGGGACAATCTATACCAATCATTAAAGACGCTTATGGGAGCTAAAAATGAATAATAAAATTTTACCTTTATTTATCTTGGATGATTCAAATAAAACGCTTTTCGACAAAAACAAATATATAATACCGCTATATCAAAGAGCTTTCGCATGGTCGGATAAGGAAATCTGTCAGCTTATAGACGATATTAACGACTTCACAGCCGATTATTACTATCTCGGTTCGTTGATTGTAAATTTGAATCAAGACGGCATATATGAAGTAATTGACGGGCAACAACGATTGACTGCGTTGTTTTTGCTTTTGGACTATGTGGGAGATTATAATTGGGGGAAGGATCGACTCGGATACGAGTGTAGAGAACGGTCAAATTACACGCTAAACTGTTTGGCAGAATTGTCGAACGACAGTATTGAACCGTATTTAGCAAATGCGGAAAAAATCGAACAAAGTCTAATTAACGGCAGAAAAATAATCGACGATAAATTTCGCACGGACAAAATTATCAAAGAAAAATTTATTGCTAATCTGAAAAAAGTAATCCTATATAGGATTGAAGTGCCGCCGCACACCGATTTGAATCGGTATTTTGAAATAATGAACGTGCGTGGTGAACAGTTGGAACAGCACGATATTTTGAAAGCAAAGTTGATGGAACCGCTTGATGATAACGAGCGCAATGCGTTTGCAACCGTTTGGGATGCTTGTCGCGATATGACCGGCTATGTGCAGATGCATTTTCATAAAGGTTATAGAGAAAATCTGTTCTGCGGTGGTTGGGATTGGCTTACTCTTGAGAAGTATGATACGCTATGCGAGAAAAAAGATACAAATATTTCAAGTTGCTCCGTATTGGATATCATCAAAAGCGATACATTGTTGACACCTGCCGACGACGAGGACGAAGCGGGTGTTCGCATTCGGTTTGATAGTATAATAGGATTCACGCATTTCTTATTGCACGTTTTGAAAGTGTTTGCATCTATCGAATTGGATAAAGGAAGTTGTTCAATTCCCGAATTGCTTGACGATAAAAAACTATTAGATATTTTTACTTCGGTTATCGAGAGTGGCAAGCAAAACGGTAAACAAATTGGTAAGAAAGATTTTTCTCGGGCGTTCATAAAATGTTTGCTTAAATGTAGATTTTTGTTTGATAAATATATCATTAAACGCGAATACAAGAATGAAGACGAAAATGGCGATTGGAGCTTGAAAGAGTTAAAGGTTTCGGGCGCGAAATCTCAAAAGAAGCCGTATTACAAAGATACATATTTGGGGGAATATAACGAGTGGGAGAAAACATATGCTCCGCGCACAAGAATCAATCTTATGCTACAATCTTGTTTGCGCGTATCTTACACTTCCCCTAAAATAATGCATTGGATTACAAAATTGTTACTATGGTTGTATAATGATAGTAATAGACAAAAATTATCGCAAATTCAAGTCTTTACGGAAAATATAGCCAAAGAATCCGTGGTCACATTTTTACAAAACAATGCGAACTATCGTCAAGGAGTCAATACACCACACATTATCTTGAACTATCTTGACTATTTACTGTGGATGGAGCGAAACAGCGCAAAATATAAAAAACTCTATTTCGCGCAATTCACTTTTGAATTTAGAAATTCGGTAGAACATTGGTATCCGCAACACCCTTCGGAACAGTCATTTGCAAAATGGGATGATGTTGATCGATTTGGAAATCTTTGTATCATACAACGCAATATCAATTCTAAATTCTCGAATTTAAGTCCTGCATCCAAAAAGAATACATATAGCCAAATGATTGAAAAAGGTAGTTTGAAACTTAGATTGATGAGCGAATTGACAAAGGATGACGCAAGGTGGAAAGATAATGTATGTGGCGAACACGAAAAAGAAATGTTAAACTTATTACGAAATGCGTGCAATATGCCAATTGTCCCATAATTGGTATAATTGCTGTGCTATAATAATCAAAACTAAATCAAGGAGATATTTATCATGGCAAAACAATGGATTATCAGGTACTATTTAACGGAAGGCGCTTATAGAACGGGTGTTCCCGCCTTCACGGAAACAGTCGGCGGCGATAGAAACTTCGTTGTCAATTGGGCGCAAAACAAGTTGAAAAACTCTCAATTTAAGTTTTTTGACTTGATCGAAAAATAAAATTATTTGTTACTTTTCTTTATGGAATCCCATATTTTTTTGTCCAAAGAATAACTTTTTTAAAATTCTTGCTGTAAAGTAAGGAAGCAACATAAAAAGCCGAAGAGTTTTGACTCTCGGCTTTTACTTTACGTTGAAATCGCTGCTTTGAATTCTGAATTTAATTTTTTTAGGCTATTATGTCCATTTGCTTGCTCAAACCCTCTCGACAAATATTGCCAGCGTTTCCCCTTACCCCTCCCGTTGTTTTCGGTCGGTTTATGCCTCCTTCTGTCATTTCACTCGCTGCGGTTCTCAACCGAACGTCTTTTCTATGTGAAAACGGAGGCCGATGGGAAGAGTCCTCCTGCGCCCCAATTGATTGCTACGCAACCGCGAACTTCGCCTGCGTTTCTTGATGCAATATTTTATTACACTTTGATTATTGGATTCATAACCACGCACTTCTTCATCTACACGGCGAATTCTTGTCGCTCGCTCCGCCACAGCAAAAGCCACCCCTCTTACAGGGGTGGCTTTTGCTGTGGCGGAGCGTTAGTAACGTAAATCGAATAGTGTAATGAGTGAACTTAAATTACGGTATTTAAGATTTCTCAATAGTATTGTTATAATAAGTGTCTTTGCAATTAAAGTGCTGATAACTCTCGATTCCGTCTGTCTAAATATTCAATAAATTTATCCGTCATTACATACGAAGGTAACTCTTTAATAGAGGTAATTTCATTAATATACTCAATGTTTTCTTTGCCAATACTGGAATTAATTTTAATTTCCCCATTACTTGCAATACGCAAAATATTTTCATCAAATAGCTTGTGATGGTTTTCACATAACCATAATCCGTTATCTCTATCTATTGCGCAATCCAATTTCTTGTCCAACGGAAGAAGAAAATCTTTTTTAATACTTGCTACTGTCCATATATGTGCGCCTTGTATCAGTTCTGGTATTTCGCAACCGCAAAGCGCGCATTTTTTATTCCCCAATTTATTAAACAAATTATATAAATAACGAGGAGACCTTAAGCTATTAGTTTCTCTATATACCTTCTTTCCCATTGACCTGATTACATTTAAAGAAGGTGACGGCAATTCTGTTAAATCTTGCTCCATAATTTCATAAAGCAGGATTTGTTGTTCGCCTTGCGCAAGTATAGAAAGTGCATAGCAAAACATACTTGTTTCGTATTTACTTGCACCATAAGTTTTTCCGTAGATTTCAATATTATTAAACGAACTTTTCGTAATAAATGTAGAATTGTTGCTACGGTTTTTCCCCGCGTTTATTCGTCGTAAGCTAATTATATCATCTATTGATGAAAACGGAAGAATTTTATGCGTTAAAACACTATCCGCATTAAGGAACTTAAATCCTATTGTTTCCATTAAGCGATAAATTAAAATATGATAATCTGTTTCTGCGTTCCCTTTAAAGCCCAAGAAATAATAATACAATTGTTTAAATGGATAAGGATTTGTAAAGTATAGATTAAAAGCAGTTGACAAACTCTGAACACTTGAATTCCTACCACCAATTTCTTGCTCGGAAAAAGATATATATATCGCCTGATTTTGATATTTTAAAATAGCCATACGTCCCTTGTTATAGGTAGGGGCAAGAAATTCATCTTCATAATCTTTATCGACATAATCATAGGTAAATGTAGTCTGTCCCGTTATACGCAAACAAACATCTCTTAACACATCCACCGTAACACCATCACTAAAATAAACCCCTGTTTGAGCGGATTTTTGCAAGTCATTTTTTATAACAAAATGAGGAATATCATAATACTTCATAATTTAAAATTAAAACCTCTTTTCTGCGACTCCCAGAAATCCCAAGTATATCTCCAAGTGGGATTACGTGGTAATTGTTTTTAGTAATCCATTCTTTTATTTTCTCGTTTTCTGTTCCTTTATGTTCTACGACATACGATAACATAAATTTTACTCCTCTATTACTCAAGGATTCTAAAAAAGAAAACATATTTTTTTCACAAGATTGCGACCAACCATAAAACCCACGTTTACCGTCATTATAAGAACCAGTTGTGAGTTGATACGGGGGGTCTAAATAAACGAATGTATTCGTGTCAATTTCATCGAACAAATCTAGATAATTGCAGCTTTTAAAAATGCAATTACGTTCTTTTATTCTCCTTGAAAAACTTATCATTTTTTCAAGCACGCAATCATTAAACCAGCGCATACCGACGGGGTTATTAAATTCGTGACTAGAATTAAAACGAATCTGTTGCTGATAACCATATAAAATTATAGTGTAAAGCAATCGTGGGTCTTTTTTCTCTTTGGGCAAGTGATTATAGTAAGCACGAGCTTTAATATAAGCCTCTGCATTAGCTTTTTCCAACCCGAATTTTTTTATATATTTATGAATGGTTAACAAATATTCATAAGTGGAGTATTTTTTAAAAGATTCCACCAATTCCGTTACAAAAAAATTATAGTCATTGAAAATAACATAATCTGCCGCAATATTTATGCCTACATTAAATCCACCACCAAAAACATCCATAAACGTTGAGATATTTTCGGGTAGAAAACATTTTATTTCTGAAACGACTCTACTTTTATTGCCAATATAATTAAGAGGTGATTCATATTTTACTTCATCTATATCTTTTTTTTCAACAAAGAACAGATATTCAAAATGTGTATTTTCGTTTTGCGATTTCCAATTTTGATATTTTTTATAAGATATTTTCTTGCATACAAACGTTTCTGGTTTGCCATAACGTTTCATGGCTGATTCTATAAACTCTTTTGACATAAATCCGTCGTTATTATAGCTTAAAATGATATATTTTGCCTTTGTTTCCGCTAAAACTTTATCAAAAAGAATATTCGCCTTGAATTCTTTAGACCAATCTGAACGCATAGGTGCAGTCGGACGCGAGCCAGTAATTGCACTAACCGACGGATTATCATCAAGTATAAGAGTTTCTAAAAGATGATACTGTGTACCATATTGATTTTGAGTATATGGCGGGTCTAAATATAAAATATCGCAATTAATTTCTGAAATGATATTTTCAATTTTATCGCAATAACAATCGACAGACTTGCATGGAATATCCACAAAATCTACTTTGTTAAATACAATGGGTTTCAAGGCGCGGGAATCCCATTTTTTCAAAAATGCTCCATATACACCTGCAGTATTTGAAACGCGGGATACAGATTCAATTAAACACGCCAATAAGTAGCAATATTCTGCGTCTGACAATAAATCTTCTTTATTCCATTTCTCAATTTCTGCCCTAAAATAATCTATTCTCTCTGCATTTTCTGCGGTAAAATACATCCTAGTTGAGCCACCAACAGAATAAGTATTATATATAAATCCGTGTTTAACAGCTTTGCTACTGTTGAGATAAGAAAAAGGGTCAAAACCAAGTTTTTCAAATTTACATAAAGGCGCGCAAATTCTACCTTTTGTATAAATAGTTGCCCAATTTAAATTATCATTGATTATTAGTCTATATCTATTCTTAAAATATTCTGCAACTGCACCCGTTCCGCAAAAAGCGTCGAAAAACGTATATTCATCATTTAACAGTCCTTTTTCGCCGAGCAATTGTTCTATTTTTGTTAAAATAGAATCTTTATTGCCTAAAAAACGCATTTGCATACCTCGCATCTATAATTGATTTTTTTATTATAGCATAAATTGCTAAATTTTTCAACCGCTATTGAGTTCGTGGGCGTAGAATTTCGAAATAAATTCCAAATGGCACTTTGGTGGGTGCTTGACTATACAAGCGCGACGCTTCGCGGTGCGGTCAAGCACCCGTCAAACCAACTCACTTAAACTCGGATAAAAAGGTCAACTTTGGAGCCCGAGCGAAACGGGGCGTTCGCCTGCGGCTCCCTTGGTCGCTTACGCGACCGCGAACTTCGCCTGCGTTTCTTGATACAGAATCTTATCTCACATTGATTTTACGACGAGAATCCAGACAAAATAAACATTTCACGGGGATGGCGGTTGCCGGCATTACGGCAACCTTTGGAACTAACGCTACGCGTTGGTTCGCGAACCTGATTTTCGCATAAAATTGCGAAAATCAGGTTCGTCCCGATGCCCCGCCACAGCAAAAAGCCACCCCTCTTACAGGAGTGACTTTTGCTGTGGCGGAGGCTGAGGGATTCGAACCCCCGTGGGCTTGCACCCAAACGGTTTTCAAGACCGCCTCGTTATGACCGCTTCGATAAGCCTCCGTATTATATTCATTTATATCCTTCGCTTTCGGCTTCGCCATGCTTTACCGTAGCCCTAAGATTATAGCAATCGCGCGGCATAAAGTCAAGCAATCGCGCGGCGGCGCGGTCAAAAAAAGCCGCTTCGGCATTTCGCCTGCGGCTTGCGGCGGTTTTCACTTGATTATTTACGGGCGTTTTTTCGTAAAATTCGTGCACGGATAGTCTCCGGGCGGCATACATTACGAATATGAAAATCACGGTTTACGCAATCTCGAAGAACGAGGCTAAATTCGCCGCGCGGTGGGCAAAGTCCATGAGCGAGGCAGACGAAATCGTCGTGCTGGACACGGGCTCGGACGACGATACGGTAAAAATTCTGACGGACGCCGGAGTGCACGTTGAGAGCGCGGTTATCGAGCCGTGGCGGTTCGATTCGGCGAGGAACGAGTCGCTTAAACTCGTGCCGCCCGACACCGACGTGTGCGTTTGCACCGACATTGACGAGGTTTTCGAGCCGGGGTGGCGAGCTGCGCTGGAAAGAGCCTGGACGGACGGCGCAACGCAGGGCAGGTATCGATACATCTGGTCGCACACGGCGGACGGCAAGCCCGGCGTGGAGTTTTACGCCGAGAAAATACATACTCTCGGCGGTTTTCGGTGGGTAAACCCCGTCCACGAAGTGCTCTCCTGCTCGCTACCCACGCATAAAGCGGTAACTCTCGACGGCGTTACGCTCCACCACTACCCCGACGACGGCAAGTCGCGAGCAAGTTATCTGCCGCTGTTGGAGCTCGCGGTCAAAGAGGAGCCCTCGAACGACCGCAACTCGCACTACCTCGGGCGCGAGTACTACTTTCGGGGCAGGTACGCCGACGCGATACGCGAGCTTAAACGCCACTTGTCGCTGAAATCCGCTATCTGGGCGGACGAGCGCGCCGCTTCGATGCGCTACATCGCGCGTTCTTGTCGGGCTTTGGGGCGCACGGACGAAGCGGAAAGCTGGTATCTGAAGGCTGTTGCCGAAGCTCCGGGCGTTCGCGAAGCCGCGGTGGAGCTGGGGCGCATGCTGTACGACGCGGAAAACTACCACGGCGCGATTTATTTCCTCGAAAAAGCCCTCGCCGTCAAAGCTCGCTCGGCAAGCTACATCAATGACCCCGAGTGCTGGAGCGCGCTCCCCTACGACCTCTTGTCGCTGTCCTACTATTTCGTAGGCAGGTACGCCGAAGCCGTAGCCGCCTCCGACCTTGCCATCGACGCGAGCGACGAAAAACGCCTGCGCGTCAATCGCGAGTTCTTTATCGCCGCGCGCGATAAGTCCGCGAAAGCCGACAAAACCGATAAGTAATCGCCTGCGCCGATTTTTGTTATAATTCCCGATACTCCGACATAAAAAGAGCACACCGCCTTCGATGTGCTCTTTCCCTTTAAGCTTAGGTCAGGTTTTCTCAGGTTGCAAGCAAACCTGCCGCGCGAAGCGAAGCAAGCAACGCGTTAAACTGCGTCACGACGTCGTCCGTGCTCGTAGCGTCGGTCACAGCAGCCGCGGCGGTTACCGTGCCGGCAGGTCCCATGGGTCCGGTCGGCCCGGTAGGACCCGTCGCTCCGTCGGCTCCCGTTGCGCCTGTTGCTCCCGTAGGTCCGGT
>OIGD01001939.1_pt1 | contig 17665 bp, 18 predicted proteins | sample 1582211 | NCBI WGS metagenome assembly OIGD01 (sample SAMN04414078, study PRJEB24778) | human gut metagenome | material: faecal | host: Homo sapiens
GTAGGCGAGACCAAGGCAAGCAGAGGTCCCGGCAGACGTGAGATCGGTCACGGCGCGCTTGCTGAGAGAGCGCTGCTCCCTGTTATCCCGAGCGTTGAGGAGTTCCCCTACGCTATCCGTCTGGTTTCCGAGGTGCTTTCTTCTAACGGTTCTACTTCCCAGGGTTCAGTTTGCGGTTCTACACTGGCTCTGATGGACGCCGGCGTTCCGATAAAGAAGCCGGTTGCTGGTATCTCCTGCGGTCTTATCACCGAGGGCGACAGATGGGATACAATGGTTGATATCCAGGGCGTTGAGGACTTCTTCGGCGACATGGACTTCAAGGTAGCTGGTACACACGACGGTATCACCGCTATCCAGATGGACCTCAAGATCGACGGTCTTACTCCGGAGATCATCAAGGCTGCGTTCGCAAAGACCCACAAGGCGCGCGACTATATCCTTGACGAGGTAATGCTCAAGGCTATCCCCGAGCCGAGAAAGACAGTCGGCAAGTACGCTCCGAAGATGATCCACACCAAGGTACCGGTTGACAAGATCAGCGAGGTTATCGGCAAGGGCGGCAAGGTTATCCAGAAGCTCTGCGCTGACTTCGACGTTAAGATCGACATCGACGACGACGGCAATGTATTCATCTGCGGTCTTGACCTTGACAAGGCTAACGCCTGCGTTCAGGTAATCTCCACCATCGTTAACCCGCCTGAGGTCGGCGCGATCTACAAGGGCAAGGTAGTTCGTATCATGAACTTCGGCGCATTCGTAGAGATCGCTCCCGGCAAGGACGGCATGGTACACATTTCCAAGCTGGACAACCACCGCGTTGAGAAGGTAGAGGACGTTGTATCCGTAGGCGACGAGATAATCGTTAAGGTTATGGAGATCGACAACCAGGGAAGAATCAACCTGTCCAGAAAGGACGCTCTTGCTGATATTGAGGCTAAGAGAAAGGCTCAGGCACAGGGCTGATAATAGCTGAATACGAGAGGGAAGCGACAGCTTCCCTCTTTTTTGTTGACTTCAATTCAAATATATGGTATAATAATAGCGCGGGGAACCTTAAGTAAAACATTATTTGTGGAGGTACTGGCTATGAAAAAGATCAGATTGCTGATATTGCCGATTATTACGATCGTTTTGGAGATTTTGCCTTACGGTGCGGTGCTGGTATTTGCACCTTCGCCAACAGACAGGGTGAGGGAGACGTTTTCATATTTCAGCCTGACGCCGTTTGGGCATGCAAATTTTGCACCGTTTATAACTGCAATGCTCACCTGCGTAGTTTTATTGCTTGCGTTGATTTCAATTAAACAAACGAGGGTTTGCAAGGCTCTGTTTATAGTTTCGCTGATAGCTGCGGTCATTTCGCTGCTTCCTTTGGCGTTTGGGTTTAGTTACTTCTCGATAGTGGGAGTGTTCATCACATTAATGCTAGCTGCTGAAAGCGTTCTGGCAAAAATAGCCAACAAATAAAAAGATATATTTTCCGCTCCGCCAGGGGCGGAATTTTCTTGCATTCAAGAAAAATTTCTCAAAAGACCTTGAATTCATAAATGGTATGTGATATAATATTAATATGTGGGGGTATGTTTAAAACTCCCGACTACTCTATTTTCAGAAATGAGGATCATTCAAATGTCATCAAGTGTTATTGTCGGCACCCAGTGGGGCGACGAGGGCAAGGGCAAGATCATCGACATCATGGCTGCAAAGGCTGATGTCGTAGTACGTTCCAGCGGCGGAAACAACGCAGGCCACACTGTGGTTCACGGCGACCAGGTTTACAAGCTGCACCTGCTTCCCTCCGGTATCCTGTACCCCGAGACCCTCTGCCTTATAGGCAGTGGTGTTGTTGTTGACCCCGCAGTGCTGCTTGAGGAAATAAAGAACATGAACGAGCGCGGCGTAACCTGCGATAATCTCCGCATCGACGCCCGCGCAGACATCATCATGCCGTGGCACAGACTGCTCGACAAGCTGTCCGAGGAGTTCAAGGCAAAGCAGACCGGCGTGAACATAGGCACCACCGGCAGAGGCATCGGTCCGTGCTACACCGACAAGGACGAGCGTATCGGTATACGCATGTACGACCTGGTTCACCCGGAAGTTCTGAAGAAGAAGATCCAGGAGACCGGCGAACTGAAGAACCTCATCATTACAAAGGTTTACGGCGGCGAAGCATGCGACCTCGACGCTATTTATGAGGAATATAAGGGCTACGGCGAGAAGCTTGCGAAGTACATGGCGGACGCTTCCGTTATCACGTTCGAGGCTTATCAGGCAGGCAAGAACGTCCTGTTCGAAGGCGCTCAGGCTACCCTGCTCGACATCGACTTCGGTACTTACCCGTTCGTAACTTCCTCCCACCCGATCGCAGGCGGCGCGTGCGTAGGAACCGGCGTCGGTCCGAAGATGATCGACGAGGTCATCGGCGTAGGCAAGAGCTACACCACCCGCGTCGGCAACGGTCCGTTCCCGACCGAGCTGTTTGATGAGACCGGCAACTATATCCGCGAAAAGGGCGGCGAGTACGGAACGACCACCGGCAGACCCAGAAGAACCGGCTGGTTCGACGCAGTTATCATGCGCCATGCAGTACGCGTAAACGGTCTGACCTCCCTTGCGATAAACAAGTTCGACACCCTGGCGGGACTTCCCGTGCTGAAGGTGTGCGTAGCGTACAAGACAACAGACGGACAGACCCTGAAGGATTTCCCCGTGACACTTGAGGAGCTTGCAAAGTGCAGCCCCATTTACGAGGAGATCGAGGGTTACGAGGGCGACCTCTCCGCATGCAAGACCTTTGATGAGCTTCCCGAGAAGGCTCAGGCTTACGTAAAGCGCCTTGAGGAGCTCTGCGGCTGCCCGATAAAGTTCCTGGGAATCGGCCCCGGCAGGGATCAGATCATTTACAGATAATGAAGATTCTATTCATCGGCGACGTGGTGGGAATGCGAAGCTGCGAGGCGCTGAAAAAAGCGCTCCGCGGCGCGAAGCAGAAGCTGGGGGCTGAGATCGTCATAGTTAACGGCGAGAACTCAGCGGAAGGCAACGGCATTAATTCTGCCTCCGCTGACGCGATATTCGAAGCCGGCGCGGACGTCATAACCACCGGAAACCACTGCTTCCGCCAGAAAACCATGGAAGCCGAGTGGGAGCGTTCCAGCACGATAATACGTCCTGCGAACTACGGCGACGACGTGATAGGAAAGGGAGTGTGCGTGCTCGACCGAGGGGCGTATTCCATCGCGGTCATCAACCTGATGGGAACGACTTTCATGCAGCCGCTGGAAAATCCGTTCCACTGTGTGGACAGGATCCTTGAAAGCTGTGACGCGCGCATAAAAATCGTGGATTTCCATGCGGAGGCAACCTCCGAAAAGCGCGCGATGGGCTACTACCTCGCGGGCAGGGTGTCCGCCGTGCTGGGAACTCACACGCATGTCCAGACCGCAGACGAGCAGATCATCGAAGGCACCGGCTACATCACTGACGCAGGAATGACCGGTCCAAAGGATTCCATACTCGGGGTGGAGAAGGACATCATAATCGACCGCTTCCTGACCTACTACCCGAAGCGCCATAGATTCGCCGAGGGTGAAACAGAGATGAACGGGGTACTGCTGGATATAGATACAAAGACCGGCAGATGCACGTTTATAGAGAGATACAGACAGCTTATAGTGTGAGCGGGAAACTTGCAGAACGAAAGGCACCCCTGGGGTGAAAGGTGACTATATGGAGATCGTAAAGGTATCGGCACATTCCGTACCTAAATCAGTTGCGGGAGCTATCGCAGCGGTTATCCGCGAGGACGGCGAAGTCGAGGTGCAGGCGGTTGGCGCAGGCGCAGCGAATCAGGCTGTGAAGTCCATCGCGATCGCGCGGAGCTACATGGCGCTGGTCGGAGTTGACCTGATCTGTATTCCGGCGTTCACCACCGTCGAGATAGACGGCGACGAGCGTACAGCTATGAAATTTATTGTTGAGCCGAGATGATAAGGTCCCGGCGAATATGTCAGCACTGGATCATCACGCATTCAACGGCGAATGGCGCACCAGTTGGTGTGCTTTTCCCGCGCGCGGTTTTTCAGTGCTTTTTTGCAAATACTACATGGAAATTTGAGGCAATCTTCGCACAACTTGTGTGTTATGTTGCCTAAAGACTGCGGAGGTTCCGGTGAGAGTTAAATTTTACAACATTGCGGACGATGAAAAGCTGAAGTTCGCGGTGATAATCGCGCGCAGCGGGGGAAGATGGGTATTCTGCCGTCACAAGGAGCGCAGCACGCTTGAGATTCCGGGAGGACACCGCGAACCCGGCGAGACTGTCGCGCAGACCGCCGAGCGTGAGCTCCGCGAGGAGACCGGCGCTGAGGAATTCACCTTAAAACGCGTCTGCGTGTATTCCGTGACCGGAAGAAACCGTGTGAATTCCACAGGGGCAGAGACCTTCGGAGTGCTTTACTTTGCCGAAATAACCAGCTTCGGGGAGCTGAAAAGCGAGATAGCCGAGATAGTGCTGCTTGAAGAACTTCCCGAGCGCTGGACATACCCGGAGATACAGCCCGCGCTCATAGCGGAGGCGAAAAGGAGAGGAGCGATCACATGAAAAAGCTGCTGTTTATAGCCACAGGGGGAACTATTGCAAGCGGCGACAGCGGCTCCGGACTTTCGCCGGAAGCGTCTGCGGAGGAGCTGCTTTCCGGTGTGAACCTTCCGGACGCGGAGATACACGCGATACAGCCATTCGCGCTGGACAGCACCGATTTAACTCCGCAGCACTGGATGGAGGTCGCAGCGCTTATCCGCGACCGATGGCAGGACTTCGACGGATTTGTGATTACGCACGGCACGGACACGATGGCGTACGGGGCTGCGGCGCTTTCCTGCCTTATACAGAGCGCCTGCAAGCCGGTCATACTGACAGGTTCGCAGCTCCCGATGAGCGCCCCGGACACCGACGCGCGGCGTAATCTCTCTGACGCGCTGCTGTGCGCGGAGCGCGGCAGGGCAGGAGTGTGGGTGTGCTTCTGCGGCAGGGTCATAGCCGGGAATGCCGCCCGGAAGGTGCACACCAGGGATTTTGACGCGTTCCGCGGGTTCACCGAAGACGACGAGCACCGCGTTGAGGAGTTCCTCACCGACGAAGCGGGTGAAGACGGCGGAACGGTTTTCTACAACCGCCTTGACCCGAGCGCGGCGGTGCTGAAGCTCACGCCTGGTATTTCCGCGGAAATGGTGCACGATATGGGAATACACCTGCGTGCGCTCATAGTGGAGGGCTTCGGAATGGGCGGGATCCCGGACTACGGGAACGGAGAGCTTTCCGAGGCTTTCCGGAACCTTTCGTCATGCGGGGTTCGCGTGATAATGACCACACAGGTGTTCCAGGGCGGCTGCGACCTGTCGGTGTACAAGGTCGGCAGGGCGGCTCAGGAAGCGGGGCTTATCGCCGCAGAGGGCATGACGACGGAATACGCGGTAATGCGCGCGATGTGGGCGCTTGCGTATTCCTATGACGCAGATAATTTCAGGGGACTTTTCCTTGACCAGAGGAACTGACACGACGCAGACAGGAGGATAACATGAAAAACGAACTGAAAAAGCTCAACTACAAGAATTTTATCATGCTGACCATCGCGGGATTCATCAATGCGTTCGGCATTACGGTGTTCCTTATGCCGGTGAATCTGTACGACAGCGGCATTTCCGGAACGTCTATGCTGCTGGGGTATCTCACGCCGGATTACCTTTCGCTCTCGATATTCCTGCTGGTTCTGAACCTCCCGCTGTTCCTGTACGGATTGAAGCGGCAGGGTCTTGCGTTCACCATCTACGCCTGCTACGCGGTGGCGTGTTACTCGTTTTTCTCATGGCTCATCACCGACGTGCTTCCGATAGACGTGTCCCTCGCCTCGCCGCTTGCCGAGAACGATCTCGTGCTGTGCTCGCTGTTCGGAGGCGTTATCTCCGGCGTGGGAAGCGGCCTTGCAGTACGTTTCGGCGGCGCTATGGACGGTATCGAGGTTCTGGCGGTAATTTTTTCGAAAAAACTCAGCATGACTGTCGGCACGTTCGTTATGATATACAACGTGATACTCTACATAGCCTGCGGATTCATATTTGAGAGCTGGGTGCTCCCGCTGTATTCAATCATCGCGTACTATGCGGCGCTGAAAACGCTCGACTTCATCGTTGAAGGTATCAGCCGTTCCAAGGCGGCGTTTATCGTCACGCTGAAACCCTCTGAGGTAGGAAAGGCGCTCAGCGATAATTTCGGCTGCGGAATCACCGAAATACCCGCCAGAGGCGGCTACTCCGGCACGGACAGACCCGTGCTGTACTTTGTTGTTAACCGCTTCCAGATAGGAAAAATGCGTTCCATAGTACATGACGTCGACCCGACTGCGTACATCACCATCAACGACGTAGCGGATATTTTCAGCGCAAACCACGACGCAGATAAAACAAAAGAGACCGCAGCCGCCGAAAAGTGACCTCGTATTGTAGAAAATAACAAAATCCGCCGCGCCGCGGCATGAGATTTTTCTAGCGGAACTGTTGACAAAACCGCTTGAATGTGCTATCATAGTAAAGTACCGCACAGGCGGTGCAGATAAATACAGATATTTACATATGGGAAGGAACACAACTATGAAAATCAAGAAAATAGCAGCCCTGCTTCTGGCAGGAATCATGAGCGTCGGACTCTGCTCCTGCGCTTCCAGCAACACTTCCTCCGCACCCGAGAGCAGCTCTGCCGCAGAAAGCAATGCAGACAGCTCTGCGGCTGACAGCACCGACAGCACAGCTTCCGAGGGCGGCGACTGGCAGTACATAGCTGACAAGGGCAATTTCGTTGCAGGCATCACACTGTTCGAACCTATGAACTACTACGATGAGAACGGCGAGCTGACCGGCTTTGAGACCGAGTTCACAAAGGCAGTATGCGAGAAGCTCGGCGTTGAGGCAAAGTTCCAGGAGATCGAGTGGGATAAGAAGGAGATCGAGCTTAACGCAAAGACTATCGACGCTATCTGGAACGGTCTGACCGTTACCGAGGAGCGCAAGGAGAACATGGGCTTTTCCAAGTCCTACGTAAGAAACAAGCAGGTCGTAGTTATCAAGGCAGACAACAAGGATAAGTACACCGACGAGGCTTCCATGGCTGGCGCTTCCTGCGCGGCTGAGAGCGGCTCTGCAGGCCAGACCGCTATCGAGACAAGCCCCGTTCTTTCTCAGAACGAGTTCGTAGGCGCTTCCGCACAGAAGGACGTTCTGCTTGAAGTCAAGGCAGGCACCGTTGAGCTGGGCGTTCTGGACTATGTAATGGCTAAGGCTTCCATTGGCGAAGGCACAGACTACAGCGACCTGATGATCGTTGAGGGCGTTGAGCTTGCACCTGAGGAGTACGCGATCGGCATGAGAAAGGGCGACACCGAGACCATCGAGAAGGTCAACGGCGCTATTGATGAGCTGGTTGCAGACGGCACACTGAAGGCTCTTGCTGAGAAGTACGGTCTGGCTGACGTTTACGCATTCGATAACTGATAAACCAAACCGGTAATGCGGGGTGGGACTTTAAGCCCCACCTTGCTTTTTATTTAGAGAACGAGGTCATAAAATGTCATTTCTTGAAGTAACCGCGCAGCTTGCGAACGGATTCGTCACTACGCTGCTCATTTTCGGCGTGACGCTTGTGGGAGCTATCCCGCTCGGACTGCTGATAACGCTCGGCTCAATGTCGAAGATACCCCCGGTAAAGTGGATATTCAAGATTTTCGTCTGGATAATCCGCGGAACGCCGCTTATGCTTCAGATAATCCTGGTGTTCTACGGGCCGGGTCTGATGGGGCTGGGTGTGAAGTTCGACAGACTTTTGGCGGTTATCCTCGCGTTCATTATCAACTACGCCTGCTATTTTTCGGAGATCTACCGCGGCGGTATCGAGAGCATTCCGAAGGGGCAGTACGAGGCGGGTCAGGTGCTGGGCATGACCAAGGCGCAGATTTTTTTCAAGGTAGTGCTGTTCCAGGTCATCAAGAGAATAGTTCCGCCGATGGGCAACGAGATAATCACGCTTGTCAAGGATACGTCCCTGGCGCGCGTTATCGCGGTCGTGGAGCTTGTAAAGGCTGCGGGGACCATCGTTTCCCTGAAGTCGCTCATCTGGCCGCTGTTCTACGTCGGGGCGTTCTACCTGCTGTTTACCGGCATCGTTACGCTCCTGCTGAACTACGCGGAGAAGAAGCTGAACTACTACCAGGGCTGAGCGGAGGTGTAAAATGGCATTATTAGAGGTCAACGGAATATTCAAACGCTTCGGAAAGACCGAGGTGCTCAAGGGCATAGATTTTTCAATGGAAAAGGGCGAGGTGCTGGCGATAATCGGCTCCTCGGGAAGCGGCAAGACTACGCTGCTGCGCTGCCTGAACTTCCTTGAGACGCCGGATTCGGGGCGGATAGTTCTTAACGGCGATGAGATCTACAATGCGGAGGCGAAGTACACCGACCGGGAAATACGCGAGAAGCGCCTGAATTTCGGACTGGTGTTTCAGTCGTTCAACCTGTTTCCGCAGTATACTGTGCTCAGGAACGTCTGCCTGGCTCCGGAGATGATGAGGATAAACCAGAGCGAGACCAAGCTGACAAGGGCTGACAAGGCGCGGATAAAGGGCGAAATCGCGGAAAACGCACGCGGGCTTCTTGCTTCCGTGGGGCTTTCCGAGAAGCTGATGAACTATCCCTGCGAGCTTTCCGGCGGTCAGCAGCAGCGAGTTGCGATCGCAAGGGCGCTTGCAATGGAGCCGGTCATACTGTGCTTCGACGAGCCTACGTCAGCCCTCGACCCAGAGCTCACCGGCGAGGTGCTGCGGGTTATCAAGGAACTCAAGGACGCGGGGCGCACGATGATCCTGGTGACACACGAGATGGGCTTCGCGAGGAGCGCGGCTGACAAGGTTATCTTCATGGCGGACGGAGTTATTGAGGAGTACGGCACGCCGGAGGAGGTCTTCGGAAGTCCCAGGAGCGAAAAGACTATATCCTTCCTGGAGAAGTCGCTGGAAAACATCACCTGATTGATCATCTTGCAATTTTGCTGCTTCCAACTTGCAAATTCGCAAACGCAAATAGCAAAATAAAGCGATGGAAAACTGCTAATTGAAATATAAAATCAACTATATTTCAGCCAAGTTTGCCAGGATTGTGCAATGTGCACTATAAATCAATACAAAAGCATAAAAGTATTTGTGTATATATGTGATTGACAAATCGGCGTATTTCGGCTAAAATATAAGTGTAATCAAGAAACAAAGGCGTTTCAGAGTACGGGGTAAGTGCCCCTGTCTGAAGCGCCGTTTTTGTTTCCGCGAACTAAACATAACTCTAAGGAGGAAAAGGGACATGGCAGAACATTTTAACGTGGTTGAGCAGTTCGGTATCGACGTTTTCAATGAGGAAACGATGAAGCAGAGGCTTCCGAAGAACGTATTCAAGGCTCTGAAAAAGACCATCGCCGAGGGCAAGGAGCTAGACAGCAGCATTGCCGACGTAGTTGCAAGCGCAATGAAGGACTGGGCGATCGAGAAGGGTGCAACACATTACACACACTGGTTCCAGCCGATGACCGGTATCACCGCTGAGAAGCACGACAGCTTCATCTCCCCGATGGGCGACGGCACTGTTATCATGGAGTTCTCCGGCAAGGAGCTTATCAAGGGCGAGCCCGACGCGTCCAGCTTCCCGTCCGGCGGTATCAGAGCAACGTTCGAGGCAAGAGGCTATACCGCATGGGATCCTACCTCCTATGCATTCGTAAAGGGCGGTTCGCTTTATATCCCGACCGCATTCTATTCCTACTCCGGTGAAGCGCTGGATAAGAAAACTCCTCTGCTTCGCTCCATGGACGTTGTTTCCGACGCAGCTCTGAGAATACTCAGACTTTTCGGCAATACCACCACAAAGAGAGTAGTTGCAACCGTAGGCGCTGAGCAGGAGTACTTCCTGGTAAACAAGGCTACCTACGATAAGAGAAAGGACCTGATCTTCACTGGCAGAACGCTGTTTGGCGCTCCGGCTCCCAAGGGACAGGAACTTGACGACCACTATTTCGGAACTATCAAGGATCGCGTAGCAAGCTACATGAAGGATCTTGACGAGCACATGTGGAAGCTCGGCATCACCTCCAAGACAAAGCACAACGAGGTCGCTCCCGCACAGCACGAAAATGCTCCGATCTTCGCACCGGCTAACCTGGCAACCGACCAGAACCAGCTCACAATGGAGCTTATGAAGAAGATCGCCCTTGAGCACGATCTGGTTTGCCTGCTCCATGAGAAGCCGTTCGCAGGAATCAACGGTTCTGGTAAGCACGATAACTGGTCTCTGTCCACTGACGATGGTCAGAATCTGCTGGATCCTGGTAAGTCTCCGATGGAGAACGCGCAGTTCCTGACATTCCTGGTTGCTATCATCAAGGCAGTTGACGAGTATTCTGACCTGCTGAGACTTTCCGTGGCTTCTGCAGGCAACGACCACAGACTGGGCGCTAACGAGGCACCTCCTGCAATCATCTCTATCTTCCTCGGCGAGGAGCTTGAGAACGTTATCGAGGCTCTTGAAGAGGGCAGGGATTACACATCTGGACACTCCATGTTCAACGTGGGCGTATCTTCTCTTCCGAACTTCCCGAAGGATACCACCGATAGAAACAGAACATCTCCGTTCGCATTCACCGGCAACAAGTTCGAGTTCAGAAGCGCAGGTTCCAGCTTGAACATTGCTGGTCCGAATACCGTACTGAACACTATCGTTGCTAACTCTCTGACTGAATTCGCAGACGAACTCGAGAAGGCAGACGATTTCAATGCAGCTCTGCATGATCTGCTTGTAAAGAACATAAAGGCTCATAAGAGAATAATCTTCAACGGCAACGGCTACGGCGCTGAGTGGCTCGTAGAGGCTGAGAAGCGCGGTCTGCCGAACCTCAAGACTACTGTAGACGCTATTCCGGCTCTGACTGCTGAGAAGAACGTTAAGGTATTTACAAAGTTCGGCGTATACAGCGAGGTCGAACTGCACGCGCGTCAGGAGATCAACTATGAGAACTACTCCAAGATCATCAACATTGAGGCGCTGACCACCAGCGACATGGCAAAGACCGAGATCCTTCCCGCTGTAATGAAGTTTGCCAAGGACGTATGCGACATGGCTGCAAGCAAGAAGGCGGTAGGCGTAGAGCCGACAGTCGAGGTTGCAATGGCAAACAAGGTCAATACACTGACCATCTCACTGAACGAGAAGATCGACGCGCTGAATGCAGCTATTGTGAAGGCGCAGGGAGTATCGGACTACGCAGAGCAGGCTAAGGTATACTGCGAAGAGGTATTCGTTGCAATGCAGAGTCTCCGTGCAGTAGCCGACGAGCTTGAGACGATCGTAGGCGAGGATTACTGGCCGTTCCCGACATACGATGAACTTCTGTTCAACGTATGATCCGCAGAAAAACTAGAGTATGCGGCAATGACACATGACTTAAAGCGTAAATTCTCGCTTTAAGATATCCCGCTCCCTTTCCCTTTTTGGGGCTGTCGATTGGCAGCCCCTTTTTTCTTGCGGTAGTTTTGATCTGCTATTTCATGCGCTGTGATGAATCTATTTGCATGTTTTAAACTTTTTTCGATTTTTTTAAATTTTTTCCGAAAAAGCTATTGACTTTTTCAAATAAACGTGGTATAATAATCTAGTCGTTAAGAGTGATTCAAAAACGACAGAGAATATGGCGGTATAGCTCAGTTGGCTAGAGCACTTGGTTCATACCCAGGGTGTCATTGGTTCGAATCCGATTACCGCTACCATTAAAAAACCGCATACGTTTGCTGTGCGGTTTTTTATTTAGGCCCGTTGGTCAAGCGGTTAAGACGTCGCCCTTTCACGGCGGAATCATGGGTTCAATTCCCGTACGGGTCACCACACCACGAAGCCCCCGAATGGCTTTACTAAGCCGTTCGGGGGCTTCTCTATTTCCGGAAAAGTTCATTTGATCATTGTTTGATCATTATTTTACGAGGCTTCATTTTTATTGTCTGTTGAGCGGGCTTCGGAGACGATTTTCGAACCATCATTTGACCCGATTTTCAGCACATTAGTAATCGCCTCCGAAACCTTAGCCTGTGAGTTCTCCAGTAGATGGCAGTAAATGTTGCTAGTTGTGCTGACGGTCGAATGCCCAAGCGCACCGGAAACCGTAACTATATCAACGCCCTCATTCACAAGCATGGATGCGAAAAGATGCCTAAAACTATGCAAACCATAAAATGGAAGCCTGTGCTTCTCGCAGAACTCATTTAGCCAGAAGTACGGCGTGTTGTTATTCATTGGCTCGCCCGTTCGGAACGCTCGGAAATCACCTGAAACAGCAATTCAGACTGGCTTCGGTTAAATGTCAGATAACTCAGTTCGTCAATTATGAGCAGGTCGAATTTTCTGAGGGATTTCTCAAGTTTGGATAATCTGCTTTCCTGAAGCGCTTCGGACAGCTCCGCTGCCAACGAACCCGCAGTGCAGAACCGAACCCTGAATCCTGCGCAGCAGGCGTTTATTCCAAGCGCTGTCGCAAGATGAGTCTTGCCGCTGCCAGGGTTTCCGACCATTATCACGCTCTGCCGTTTGCCGATGAAATCACAGGATGACAACTCACGGATACAGCCTTCGCTGATGTGCTCTAGCCGATTCGTGTCAAATTCATCGAGCGTCTTTATAATGGGAAATTTCGCGGTTTTTATGCGTTTTTCCTGCGCTGTTTGCTGCCTGTCGTCCAGTTCGGTTTTCATCAGTTTCAGCAGGAAATCCGCATAACTCTCGCTCGGCTCAAGCTGCTGAACTACCTTCGCATATTTGTTGAACGACGGTAGCCAAAGCTGCTTTGCATAATGCTTTATAAGCTCGTTCGCTGCATTTTGCTCCATCAAATCACCTCCCTTCGCAGAAGGTTGTCGTACCGTTCAAGCTGAGGGGTATTGACAGGAATATTGTTTTGCTTGACCCGATTGCAGAGCGAGTTTATGCGGTTTTCCCTGCCAGCGGCAAGTTCGTATTTCAGCAAAAATTCCTCGTAATTTGCCGCTGAAACTGCGCTCATCGCAGCGTCTGGATCATTGAGATAACACCGAATTATCCGAACGACTTCCTTAGGAGCGTTCAGCGTCAGAATGAACTCGTAAAACGGCTTGGGAAGCGTCTTTTTGACGGGTGCTGCGTCGTACACGCTGCGCGGTTTTTGCTCGATGAGGTCTATGTAATGTTCCAGCTTGAAATTTGTTTCATCATGCCTGTGATCCCGGTCGTACTGCGCAATAATTTCTCCGCGGAACATGAAAACCACCATGTCGCCGTAACCCTTTACTGTGACTGCCTTATTTGAGTACTGATACGGCACGGAATACTTGTTCCCATCGAACTTTACCAGCGCAAAGCTGTCCGCTTTATGCTAAACGGTTTTTGATGTGTCAAACCTATACGATGACAGCGGAATGCAGCTTTGCAAAGCCGCTTTCGCCATTTCACCAACGCTCATTGGTTTGCCGGGGATCTTAGTTTTTCGGTATCCCAGGCATTTCTCGCGAAGATATTTGTTCAGCTCATCAAGGCTCTCGAACCGCGGCAGCGGCACAAGAAAATTGCGCCTTGAAAAGCCCACCAATCCTTCTACCAAGCCCTTTTCGTGACCCTGTGCCACATTACAGAACACCGGCGTAAACGCATAATGCGCTGCCATCGCTCTGTACTTGTCGGTTGCCACAGCGTTTGCGCCAAAGCCGTCCTTTACGGCAACTTTCGCGTTGTCGAAGATGAGTTTCCTCGGAACTCCGCCGAAATACTCAAATCCGTTCAAGATCTCCTCCAGAAAGCTCTCCTCGTTCTGCCGCATAAACGCCATCACGAAAATGTCGGCGCTGTAGCATTCGCGCATGCACCAGATGTAGATTTTGGTTTTGACACCTTTCAGAAAGACTGTGGTTTCGCCCCAGTCTATCTGCATGGATTCGCCCGGGTCGTACGACAGCGGAACGAAGCATTTTGTTATCCGCTTCCTGCGCTCTGCTGCTGCCGACCGCACCGCCGATTCACAGCCCGTATAGCCTTTTTCCTCGCACAGCCGGGTGTAGATCCGGTGCGCTGTATGCCGCTGTTTTTTCGGCGCTTGCTTGTCCTCTTCCAGACATTCGTCTATGAATTTCAGGTATTCGTCGGTCAGAACGTCGTTTTTCCGTCCGCTTCCTGTTTTCGTTCCAATGGTACCGTTGATCCGTCCCAGTATTTTTTCACGGTATTCCGTGATACCTTCAGCAGCCTTGCCGTTTTACGCTGCCCATAGCCGTATTTTTCCCGGCACTGTCTGATTCCTTCGTAGATTTTCACTGTTATTGCCACTCCTGTTTTCCTCCCGTGTATCCTTTCCTATTATTATACACGGGATACTTTTTCGTGGCTCACTTTTTTCTTGGCGTTTTGAGGTTGGGTGGTTCAGGTTTATTTTAGCAAATATATTTGAAAAGTTCACCGGTTCGGAAAACGATTGGGAGAATTATGTTGACCTCGGCGATGAAAAACGCAAAGAGGTGCTTGCTACGGCTTATAGGCAGTTTATGCTTAATCAGGTGGTCAAGGCATTGGAACTCAGCTTGGATGGGTATAAACAGGATAATCTTCCGTGGAGGTGAAAATTGTTTTTCATATTGGTATTAAGTTATTGGTGTTGAATTTCTTTTTATGTATCTTGACATAGTGTAAAGGGTGTGATATAATTTTATTATTACTAAAATGGGTTATATTGAGCTTTTGCGTATGAAATATTTGCCAAAAACTTTTGCTTGAGATGGGGTAGTGTTGTGTTAAACAATAATTCAACAAACGATCTTTTTGAAATGATAGAAACAGATCCGTCAAAATTCATGGATAATATAGATGCCGAAAAGTTGGTAAGTTATAAGTCTATGTTTACCACATATTTTAACGATTTGCTGAAAGAGAGTGGAATGAGCATATCGCAGCTTGTATCCAAAACGACCATAAGCCAGTCGTATCTGTATCAGATAGCGTCCGGAACACGTCATATGGGGCGGGATACTGCGCTCATATTATCGTTTGTGATGAAACTGGATCTTGATCATACGCAGCAGTTCCTTAAACGCTCAAATAACGCCATGCTTTATCCAAAAGTAAGAAGAGATGCCGTTATCATATGCTGCATTAATTGTAATATGACGTTTGAACAGGCAAACGAAACACTTCTGGATAAGGGTGAAAAGGGGTTGGTGACATAAATGGAATTTGAAAATGAATTTAATAGCGTTTACGTACAGCCGACGCTTCCCGCAGATCTGGCTGAACGGTATCGGATAGTTTCCTGCCTTAAGTATACGGATCAGAAGCAGATCTATCTGATAGAGGATATTGCTGCGGAAAACAAATACATCATGAAATACGCTTATGGCTCATTTGCTTCACTGCTGAAGAAGGAACGTTCCGTTCTTGAGATGGCTGGCAGTGTGATAAGCTGTCCCAGAATCATAGAATTTGCCGAGGAGGCTGAATACGGTTACATTATCCGTGAATATATCAGCGGAGAAACTATAGTTGACATTGTTGAAAGAGGCGAGCTTTCAGAAAAAGAGGCTTTTGACATTACAAAGAAAGTATGTGCTACGCTTCAGAAGCTTCATTCATTGGAGCCACTGATAATAGTACGCGATATCAAGCCCGAGAATATTGTTATACGTGAAGACGAATGTGTATTTATAGACTTTGACGCTGCGCGGGAATGGAACGAAGACGGCTCGACTGATACGGTATGTATTGGAACCAGAACAACTGCCGCGCCTGAGCAGTTCGGCTACAGACAGACCGATGTCCACACGGATATCTATGCGCTGGGAATGCTCATGACATACCTGCTGACCGGCGGTTACAATATATCTGAGATCAAGCAGAAAAAGGCGAAAAAGATCGTTGAAAAATGCACTCAGTTCAGTCCGGATAAAAGATACAGAAACGTATCTGCTGTGTGCAAGGCAATGCAGCCCGGTAAATTGCCGTATATTCTGATTCCGACCGTGGCAGCAGCCGGAGTGGCTGTTACAGCTATATGCGTTTTAGGCTCGACCAGCCAGAACGATTACATTATGTCAGATTCCAATACCTTCTCGTTCACAAAGCAGGCCAATAGCTTTTCAGACCCTATAGTCGATAGTGCATTGACGCAGATCGACGGCCAAGCAGGCGGCGCTGTCCGGGCAGGAAGGTCCAAGCGCGAGATGATAGAATATCTCCTGAATGATTCACAATACGCTGTTTTCGGTGGTGAAACATGGCCTTGCCGTGCTACCAGTAATGAAGATTATTTTATCAGCTATGTTGGAGATAATGAATTATCAGGTATTGACGGAACGACCACCATAAAGCTGGATTCCAAATCTTCAGCCAGTATGTCTACGGGTTGGTTTATTTCAGGTGTCGTATACACCGAGGATGTTTCTTTGCAATCGTTCAGGGTTTATATTGACGGAAACGCCGGCGAGTACAAAACTGACGAATTTGCTGCCTACATGAAAAAGCATCTTCAGGCAGGCGAACACATAAGAATAGATGAAACACGCTCAATGGCCTTTGTGTCATGCGATGACAATGGTTTTTATTTTATTGAGTATGGTTCTAATGATAATTCGGACTGCCACCTGAGGTTAAGGTATTACTCGTTTGATGACTTTATTTCATATCTTAACGCCTTAAACAAGCAGGTCTGGTATTATGAAATAGAGCAGTCGCCTAACCAATAATTAATTTTAATTTTTTATCCCCGAATATGTATTAAGCAATTAATGCATATCCGGGGATTCTTTGTACTTATCCACTTTAATTAAAATTACACATTTTGCATAACAAATGAGCCTATTTATATGATATAATTTATGTTGTAAAAATCCGTCATTATTTGATTTGAGGTAAAACCGATGAAAAAACTAAGCGAAACTATGATGAGGCTATATGAAATTGGTATATCTGAGGAAGAGTATGTACGAAGATATAATGAATATTCTGGTTTGTATAAATCAAAAATGGAAAAGTATGGCGCTAGCAGCATAAGCAAAATCTCAATATCATTCAAAAGAAGACTGCATAAACTGGTAATACTTTTTTTAAAAGCTAATGCTTTGTTTAAAGGAATGTCAAATGAGGTGATTTCAGATAAACATTCAATAACAAGCAGACCAGTAATATATGCTGTCACTCATATAGGAAAATATGATATAGAAACGCTTGGCGCTATATTAAAAGAACATTTTTCTGTACTTACAAGTGATTTTGAACGAACCAGTGAATCAATTGATGGATTTTTCTTATCTTTAAATGGAGTATTATATTTTAATCATTTAGACAAAAATGACCGAAAACAAATATCTGAAAGAATGATTTCTACACTAAAAGCTGGAGATAATCTTATGTACTTTCCTGAAGGCGCTTGGAACATATCGCCCAACTTACCAATGTTGCCTTGCTTTTGGGGAATTATTGATGTTGCCAAAAGAGGTAGGGCTGATATAATACCTGTTGCGATTGAACAATATGGAAAACATTTTAAGGCAACACCGCACAATTAACGCCC
>OIGD01001940.1_pt1 | contig 17655 bp, 20 predicted proteins | sample 1582211 | NCBI WGS metagenome assembly OIGD01 (sample SAMN04414078, study PRJEB24778) | human gut metagenome | material: faecal | host: Homo sapiens
ACATTCACTACAGCCATTAATGCACAGCATATTTACTCATCCCTTCCGAATTAAAATTAAATTCATACTGACCACTTTTTGATGTTTTAAATTTGAGAAGATAACGCTCTTTCTCTTCCTCGCAGTCGCATTTCTCTCCCGGGTCCAAATGCCCGCCGCATTTACTGCATATGTAGTCATACATTGCTTTTTACTCCTAAATGTGATATTTTATATTTGTGTTTATCTTTCTGCCGCAGGGAGTATGAAGGAGCCGATGCTTCGCTCTTTTTTCTCCAGGCGGCGTAATTTATTTTCGTAACGGCGTATGCGTATCATATCGCCGTCTTCTTTTGCATATTGCAACAGCTTGTTATATGCAATTACTTCTGATATTACTTTCATCATTTACCCCTTTCTGACATATCCCAGTGAACTTAATCCCTGCTCGTTTAAAATACGTCCATATGCTTTTTTCTCTTCATTGCTGAGGGCTTCAAAATCTATGATTTTGCTGCCCTCACTGCTTTTCTCAATAATCTTATTTACTATTGTCATTCGATAACCCTCACCTCTTTTTTTATGTTTTATTCCGCAACTGATTGTCTAAATTACTGTTTTTTATATGTTGTGAACATCTTACTTGCTTTGAATATTTACTTGAATTTATTTCAAGTTAAAATTCAAAAAAAATTAAAATTTTTGAAAAAAAATAAAGTTATTTTCGAGCGTTCGGCATAAAAAAAACTTGCATAAGTTTAAATATAGTTAGAGACTATACCTAAAATAATTTATCCTTCAAAAATAAAAAAATATGAAAAAAATTATAGCTCTTACAGCTCTTGCATTTTCGATGTTTATGCTCACTGCCTGCGATTCAATGGACGGCCCTTCGCCCCTTGACACGCGCGCTGGAAGTGCCGGCAACGAACTCAACCCCGGCGGGCTTCCCTCCGACGCAGCCATGATGGCGGATTCAGGGCTGCAAGAGCGCAGCATAAATTCAATGGACGCTTTTGATCCTGAGAACATCAATCCGGAAGACATAGTTGTGACAATATACTTCGGCTTCGACCAGTATGCTGTTGCGTCCTCCGAGCGCCCGAACGTTAAGAAAGCCGCAGATTTCTTCGCTTCAAACCCGGACTTTAAAATTGTTCTCGTAGGCCACACCGACTGGTACGGAACGGAAGAGTACAACATGCTGCTTTCCGACAAGCGCGCGAAGGCGGTTGCAGACTATATGTCGGCTCTCGGCATCGGTGCGGAGCGCGTAGAGATAATCCCCAGAGGCGAAGCTGGCGCTGCAATGGACGTTGCAAAGACATCTCCCGAGGCGAAGCACGACCGCCGCGTTGATATTGTAAAATTCAGATAAAAACAATTTAAAAAAATTGGGCGAAGCCGGGAGCGGTTTCGCCTTTTTTTTTCTAAAAAAATTGTCTGTTTTTAGGGTATAAAAGCCGAGATTCCCCTACCCTGCCTTTTTTAATAAAAATCTCCATTTTCGGATAAAAAATGCGCGAATGGATTTTATGGGGGAGAATTTTTTTCATAGAAAATTCGCATTTTTATGAAGTTGGGTACAACGCATCGTGAAGCTTTCTTATAAAGCCCCGAATGAATATTTCCTGCGCCGCGCAAGTTAACAGGAAAAAACGGGATTTTATCGCCAAAATAAAATTCTTTTCCCACGCGTAAAAATGAATCTCGGCAAGTTAAATGCCGCACAGAAATAATCTCGCAAAATTTTTCGCATACTTCATTTGCCGAGTTTTTTAAGCGGGCTTTTTCCGCAACATAAAAAATCAGCCGCCGCTCATTTTCCTCCACACTTAAAAAAATTGCCCGCGTAAGAATTCATTTTATAAAAGGAGAGCGATTTTGCAACCCGCGCGCAAAGTGAACCGACTAATTTTCCGAGAGTCGGCGCAAGCAATTTTACTGCGGCATATATAAAACGGACTAAAAAATATCTCTATATTTGAAGGTATTTTTCACTATCTGTTCGGATTTTGCAGATATAAAATACAGCTCTCGGAAAACTCCATTTGTCAGTAAAAAGGCGAATATTTGCGCAATATTCCCGAAGTCGCTATCTTTATGAGCGCACCGCGGAACGATATTAGCATTGCCTTCATTGCAGCCGCGCCCACAAATATATTTGATTTTATATGCCTTTGAAACAGCCTGCAAAGTCCGGCTAAATTTATCTTCTTGTATAAAAAATTAAATACGATTATTTTATTTTTTATGAATATGAAATACGCGGGAGTTATTTTGTTTGCAGCCAACTTTGCCGCCTGCGCCATGGCGGAAGATTCTTTACAGGAAATGTTTGATTCGGCAGCCTCCTCGCCGGAAAAAACGCTGAAACTGGAAGCCAAGCGGTATTTTCTGGATTCGCCGATAAAGCTCGGCCCCCGCCACAGCGGGCTGAAAGTCGCTGGGAAAAGCGGAGCTGCGATATCGTCGCTAAAAAAAATAAAAAACTGGGAGGCGGACGGAAAATTCTGGAAAGCAAAAATTCCCGGCGCAGATTTCGTATCGTCGATTTTTGTAAACGGGCGCAGGGCATCTATCGCAACCACCCCAAACGAAGGCGCAAGATTCTTCGTTTTCCGCGGGACGAGCCCGAGGCGCGGCGACAACCGCAAGACTTTCATAGTCCGCTCAGAAGACATTGCGGAGCTCAAAAATCTTTCAAGCGGAGAACTGAAAAACGCATATTTTCAAATCTACCGCGCGTGGATAGACAACCGCGGAACGATATCCGACATCCGCCCAATGCGCGACGGCAAGACGTGCGCCGTGACGTTTGCTACTCCGCTTTCGCCGCACATATACGGCGGCTCCTATTCAATGCCGCGCTTTAAATTGGCAAATTTTAAGGGCGCGCTCGATACCCCCGGCGAATTCTTCTTCGACAAAAGCGCGCAAACTTTGTGGTACTGCCCGCGCGAAGGCGAAGACATCAAAACCGCCGAAATTTTTTACCCGGTTTCCGACGTGTTGCTTGAAATTTGCGGCGACGCCAACGCGGGGATCGCTGAAAATATAAGCTTTGAAAACGTCGCGTTTGAAGGGTCGTCAAACCTCCCCGACTCAAAAATAGGCGGCTGGGAAAATTCGAGCCAGGCGGCGGTCGGAATGCCGTCTGCAATAACTGTTAGCAAAGCAAAAAACATCAAATTCGAGGGATGTTCGTTTAAGCGGCTTGACGGCTACGCGCTTGAATTCTACCAAAACGCGACTTTCTGCGGAGTCGAAAACTGCGTGTTTTCCGATCTCGGTGCGGGCGCTGTAAAAATCGGGTCGAAATACAAGCCGGAGAACGCGCCTGTCTCAAACATTACCGTTAAAAACAACATAATTTACAAGTACGGCAGGATAGACCGCTCCGCCGTCGGAGTGCTCGTATTCGACTCCGGCGGAAACACAATTTCACACAACGAAATTTTCGACGGCTACTACACAGGCATATCGGTAGGCTGGACATGGGGCTTCACGCCTTCGCACACGCAAAACAATACAATAGACTTTAATAAAATACACAATCTGTCGTTCGCGCAAATGTGCGACCTCGGCGGCATATACACGCTCGGCATATCGCACGGCTCAAAGATTTCAAACAACTTCATATACGACATCGACTGCCATCAATACGGCGGCTGGGGCATATACAACGACGAGGGAAGCACCGGGTTTATCGTAAGCGGCAATTTTGTGCGCAACGCCCAGGAGGGCGGGTATTATATGCACTACGGCAAAGACTGCGAAATCCGCAACAATGTATTCTGCGAATCGAGAGACTTCCAATTGGGACTTGGCAGAAATATGCCCGACTCCCTTGTATTTGAGCGCAATGTCGTGGCGTACGAGTCTCCCGCAAAGCTATTCCGCGAAAACCGGCCGCCGTCGATAAGCGCCGCAAAATTTGACAACAACATATACTGGAACGCGTCGGGGGAAGTTCTGTTTGGCAAATACAGCTTCGCCGAGTGGCGCGAAGGCGGCAGGGACAGCCATTCATTTATAGAGAAAGTGGATTTAAACGCCCTCTTTAACGGCGGAGGCATTGAAAAGATAGGATTCAAGCCCATAGGCGCAAGATTCGCAGGGCCGGAAGGCAAAATGGGCGAAACCGCAAAAAAGATATTGGATAACTATAAGTATCCGCAAATAGTAAGACACCCCGTAATTGCCGACTGGAATAACGGGGCATTTGACGATTTTAGCGTGGGCGAAATCGGGAAGCCGCCGGTTTATATGAATGTGGACACCAAGGACGGCACTGCAAAAGTAGTTGCCGACGAAAACTCGCCCGCAGGAAGGGCGCTTGAAATCGAAGGCAAGGCGGAAGTATCGCAATATTGCCGTTTCACAGGCGGGAAAGAGCTCGAATTTTCAATTATGTTTAAGCTGTCGGAAGGCTCTGAATTTTCGTGCGGAACACAAAATGTGACATTTTTCTCGGTAAAAGACGGCCAAGTCAACGGGAATGAATCCGAAAAACTGCCAATGGAGAAATGGCTCACAGCAAAGGGGAAAATGAACTTTCCGCTAAAAGGGGGAGAGGCTTGGACGCTTTCATTATCTGACGGAAATAAAAATTACAAATGTGATATGCAACTGCCAAAAAATGCGGGTGGGAAACCGACGAGGTTTGCGCTAAAATCTTTGGGAGGACAGACGCGCTTTGCGGACTTAAAAATGGACGTTATAGAATAAAAATTTATTAGGGTTAATTCCCTAAAAAAATATGTTAAGACTCGAACCTAAGGTATGGATATATTCAATTTTATTTGTTGACTTGTTTTACATATGTGATAACTAAATTATTAAGTTAAAAAAAAATCTGATTATTATAAGCATGAACTCCAAAATACCCTTAATATTATTGGGTGCTGCTACAATCAGCGCATCCTCATTTGCTGAAACATTAATCTATGACGGTTCTGCAATAGGCTCTTTCTACGACGGAGCCTACTGGGGCGGCACACTTCCCTCGGAAACTTCTGACATCGTCTTTGACGACACGGCAAAAGCAACCGCTTATGACCTCGACGCAACAAAGGGCATGACTGTAAATAGCATTACAGATAATTCCATAACAGATAGAACGCTGGGAGCTGACCAGTGGGGGAAATATATCAAAATCAATATCGGAGAATCCACTTTCACTATACTTGAAGATCTCACTCTGGCTTCAAATCATAATCACGTTCCTTTTTCTTTTGCGCCTGGATCCGACGGAGTTGGAGAAGTTGTGGTAAAAGGCAATATTATATCGAAAATCGCCTCCGATGGCAGTGCGGGAGAATCGCTTTTCGGCGAAGGGAAAATTTTAAAAAGCCTCACTGTTGGCGGCAATATTGAATTGCAAGGGTCAAGGCTTCGTTTTCACGCGCTAAATGTAAATGTCAACGGTGTAGTAAATTTTACGGGAGATATTAGCAATACACAATTAAACCTTGCATACGGGTCAATGAGCGGGCAATCGGTCTCCATTTCGTTCGGCGGTTTAAATGGGATAAACAAAGAAATAAAATTCGGCGGTATTGCAACTTCTCTCGTTGAAAATTCCTCCATTACATTGAGGTTTACGAACTCAGGCACTTCAAGTTTCAGCGGAAATTTCGCCTCCGATGAAGGAGGCATCGGCACATTGCAGAACAACACCTATAATTTGGTTATGAACGGCACTTCAACAGGCGTGCAGTACTACCAGGATACCGGCACGACATTCTCTTTTAACAATGTGACTGTAAAATCCGGAAAGCTCAATTATTACAGCGAAGCCGGAGAATCTGTAATATACCTTGAAGGCGGCACGTTATCGCCCGCCACCGTCACCGGCGAAATCGCCATTTTGAAGGCCGAAGCAATAAATTGGGACAACGGCAAAATTTCCTTCGACCTTGTTGAAGACAACTCCGCAAGCGACAAAATAGTCCTCGACTACGCCCTCACTAAAACGTCCTTTTCGGTTCCCGGCGGCACGCGCGAAATCGAGCTTATCGCCGACCCGTACGAGATCGCCGCATGGATAGGCGCAAGCGTAGATGGGAAGCTAACCTACACGCTCATTGAATACGGCAGCACAGACTTTAAAAACGGAGACATCGTATTTTCGCAAATCGACGGCATAAATATCGATTACAATTTTGGCGACACTGCCCTAACTGTGACTTTGAGCAAAGTACCAGAGCCCGCGACAATCGCCGCAATCTTCGGCGCTTGCGCTCTCGCTATGGCCGCCTTCCGCAGGCGCAGAAAATAGCTGATATAAAACTTCGCGCGCCGCGGTGAATTTTTGCTCGATGCGGCAAGTTGAATTCTCTGTTATGCTCCATAATGGGGCTTACTTTCCGGCAACAAAATACGCCTCTTATATTCGAGTGGCGTATTTTTGTTTAGAGTGACAGGTATCCCGAATCTTTTAAGCTAATGCCCTGCTCTCCCTAAAAAATATGCGCATTACTAAAATTTTTTACCGACAAACATCTCATTTTCACCAAAGGCAAAACAAAATTTCTATATATTATACACTCCCATAAATATTACAGCCAATTCAAAATCCCTTAAAAAAATACCAAATGAAAAATTTTTTCAAAATATTGGCATTTTAAGCTCTTGCCATTCACACCGCAATCTTCGTTTTTTGCACCCAACACTTTTATCCGCGCGGCATGGAGCGCGCGGCGCACTGTTTAAATCCGCATAACTTCAAGGCTCAAAAATTTTTGCGCAAACGGCGGCTGGGCAAATTCAAAAGGCTTTGCAAAACAAATAAAAAATATAGAAAATTACAATCCGCTCATTAAAAAATTCCGCGCGCACTTTCTTTATCGGCGCATATCCGCCCTCCTGAGCTATTGCGCGGATATTCAAGCTTCGGCGATTGATCAAAAAAAATGTTCGGAGTAAGTTATAATTTGCAAAATCAAAATAAATTCTTTTAACGTTTTTATTTTATGGAAAACTCCGCACAAATTTCCCCAAAAGCCGCCGAACCGATAATCAAGGTCCGCGGGCTGCGCCATGTGTATCAGGAAGGAGACGGCACAAAAGAGGTATTGCACGGAATAGACCTCGATATATTTAGCGGGGAAATAGTCATAATAATGGGCCCGTCAGGCTCCGGGAAATCTACGCTCCTAAAACTAATTGGCGCACAGCTTACGCTTCAAGAAGGCAACATTGTTATAGACGGAAATTCGCTGCGCGGAGCCGATAAAAATCGCCTAATGCAACTGCGGCGCAATCTCGGCTTTATATTTCAAAGCCACCATCTGCTTAATTCGCTAAAAGTAATACAAAACGTCCAGCTGCCACTTGCTTTCGACCCAAACGCCACGGCAAAATCCTCGCGCGAAGACGCCTTAAAAACCCTCTCCACTGTTGGAATCGCAGATCAGGCAGACAAGTTTCCGACACACCTATCCGGCGGACAGCGCCAAAGAGTCGCAATAGCCCGCGCGCTAATAAGAAAGCCGAGCATAGTTCTCGCGGACGAGCCAACCGCCTCTCTCGACCAAAAAAGCGGGAGGGAAATTGTAGATATCATAAAAAAAATGGCGAAGGAAATAGGCGTGACAGTAGTGCTTGTAACGCACGACAACCGCATTCTTGATATCGCCGACCGCATCGTATCGCTCGTTGACGGAGTCCTCGTATCCAACGGCAAATAGCGGATACCATATGCGTTCCGCGCCTTGTTTGCGCTTTTTACTTACAAATTAAAAAGCGGCCTACCCCGCCAAACTTCTCCTTTATTGCCAAAATGCTTTGGCGCAATCAGCGTGCATGCGCCTTTAAATTTATCTATGTTAAAAAAAATTTTGGGCGGCTTATAATTTTTTTGCGCCGCTATACATTCGCATTTATCGCAAAATATTCAAATGGCGCAGACGGGGCGCACCGCAAATAAAAAACCCCGCCGCCCAATCTGGCAAACGGGGAATTTTTAGATGCTTTGCTTTTTAAAAAGACTTTAATTTTGCAAGCAGAGCGTCTTTTGTGGCCGTTCCGGAAACGCCGACCATTTTGGATTTTTTGAAAAATATGATTGTGGGAATCTGGTTGACTCCGTACTTCTGCGCGATGTCGGGAGACTCATCGACATTGAGTTTGCAAATTAAGGCAGAATCGCCGACAGTGTCCGCAAGTTCGTCGATAGTCGGCCCCAGCATGCGGCACGGACCGCACCACGGCGCCCAGAAATCGACGAGCACTGGCTTGTCGCTCGATATCGTTGAATCGAAATTCGATGAATTGAGATGTATTACTTTGTCTGACATATTTTATCCGTTATTATAGCCTTTTCAAATTTTAGCGGATTTTTATACCGCATAAATTTGTTTATCGGCCGAGTTTAATGTTTTGTAAGCTAAAGTATCAAAAAAGACAGGCGCTAACTGCGCCTGTTCAAAAATTCTTTTGCAATTTCTCTCAAAAAGTTCCTATACGTCAAGAACAATCATCACCGCAAACGCAACCGCAACTGCCGCCGCGATAAAGTCCACAGCGACCGAAAGCGCGCTCGGGGAATCGCTCTTAATCTCGACCGGCTGCAACGGCTTCACCGAAACAGGCTTTGGGCGCGACATATTCGCCTTCGGCAAAGACACGGAAGGCTTGGCGGGCTGTTTCGGAGCCGCCGTGGGCAAAACGATTTTAGGCGCTGAAGCTGCGGCCGCGGGCTTTGCGGCGGGGGCCTCCGGCAGAACTGTTTTTGCGGCGGGGGCCTCGGGCAACACCGGTTTCGCGGCGGGGGCCTCGGGAAGCACGGGTTTAGCCGCAGGGGCTTCGGGCAGTACGGGTTTTACTTCCGGATTTGAAGTTGGCTGTGTATTGTTTGTTTCTTCTGACATTTTATTTGAGGGGATAAATAGTTGCACCTTACGGTATATCGCATAAGCAAAAACCGTTGTCCTATTACAATATTCCGATTTATTTTTTCATTTCAAGCTTTTTTGTGTTGATAAAAATCGGTTCGGCGAAAAAATTTGCAACCTATGATTGTCGACATGGAGGTGAAGGCTTCGGCCGAAGAAATTTTTAAGAGGTTCGGATACCTGTGGAAATTTTTGGACGTAGATAAAAAACGCACAGAAATAACCGAACTCGAAACAAAAATGGCCGCCCCAAATTTTTGGGACGACCACTCTGCGGCGCAATCGGTAATATCTGAACTTACAAGGCTTAAAAATCTCGTAAATCCGCTAACAAGCCTAAAAAAGCGCACCGAAGACCTCCGCGCACTGTTTGAATTGGCGGAAGAGTCGGACGAAGACCCGGCACTCGCCGAAGAGCTTTCCTCCGAAACATCGTCTTTGAAAAAATCACTCGATACTGCGGAAATCGAATCTTTCCTGAGCGGCCCGCACGACTCCTGCAACGCGATAGTCACAATCCACGCCGGCGCCGGAGGCACAGAAAGCTGCGATTGGGCGGAAATGCTGCTTAGAATGTACCTGCGCTGGGCGGAAAGGCGCGGATATAAAACTGAAATCGAAGATGTGCAACCCGGCGAAGAAGCCGGCGTATCAAGAGTGACATTCCGCGTAATCGGCCCCAACGCCTACGGCTACTGCAAGGCCGAAAGAGGCGTGCACAGGCTTGTCAGAATCAGCCCATTCGACGCCAATAAGCGCCGCCACACTTCTTTCGCATCGGTGGACGTAATCGCGGAAATAGAAGACGACATCGATATGGATATAAAAGACGAAGACCTCAAAATCGACACCTACCGTTCGAGCGGCAAAGGCGGGCAGCATGTTAATAAAACGGAGTCGGCGGTTAGAATCACGCACCTGCCGACGGGAATAGTCGTGGCGTGCCAAAACGAGAGGTCTCAATTTAAGAACAAGGCTAGCGCAATGAAAATCCTGAAAAGCCGCATATACGAAAAACTGCTCGACCAAAAGCGCACCGAAATGGACAGGTTTTACGGTGAAAAAGGCGAGATATCGTGGGGCAACCAGATACGCAGCTATGTTTTCCAACCCTACCAGCTTGTAAAGGACCTGCGAACCGGCGCCGAGACTGGCAATTTGCAGGCAGTTATGGACGGCGACCTCGATATGTTCGTAAATGCGTGGCTGCGCGCTGGAATGCCCACTGCAAGAAACAAAAACTACGCCTTCGACAACGAAGATTAGCAATGCTCGACTGGCAAATAAAACCCCTTTCAAAAAAATCCGCCATATCCGGGCGCGACATCCTGCCCGGAGATACGATTGTCTGCGCCGTGTTCATCGACCCCCTCGGAAACCTCGACCGCGCCGACTGCCATGCGGACGAATTCGACCCCTCAAAAATAAACGGCAAAATTATCGGAAGATGGGAGCGCGTTGTGAGCGCGCACCCGGAGGAGGACGAGAGGGCGGCAAGGCGCATGGCGCTGTCGTCTTCGGAAGACTTTTTCGTGTCGCTTTTCGACGAATCCTCGGGTGTGACGACCGACGAAGCGGACGTCGTCAAGCAAATGCTCGCGCTTCTGCTCGAGCGCAAGAGAATCTTGCGCCCGGTTGGAAGGCCCAAATCCGGGATTCAAAAATACGTGCAGGTCTCGACTAAACGCGAATTTGACGTGCCCCAAAAAAATCTCGACACCGACATGATAATAAAAATACAAAATCAACTCGGAAACATCATTATATAAAACTTATGAAAAATACCCTAAAAATTCTCCTAATGGCGTTTGTCGCAATAACGCTCGTAGCGTGCTCGAGCGACGACGAAAAGAAAAACACGCGCCTTCTAACGTTCCACATAGCAAACGACCGCGGAATCTCGCCCGGCCTCACCCGCAAAGTTGTGACAATGCCGTTTAGCGGATTTACTGTGATGATGAACGAAGACCAATTCATGTACACCGGCGACTTGGCAAAAATAGACCTCGCCCAGATAACCCTTATCGACGGCCCAATAACAGGATTTTTGTTCACATGCAACGACCGCGGCAAAAGAAGGCTGCTTCAGGCGACCGCCGCAAATATGGGCGGATACATAGTCGTCCTCTACGGAGGGGAACCCATCGCCCTCAGAAAAATCGACACAACAATCTCCGACGGCTCGCTCTTTGCCCACATAGAGATTCCCAAGGACAAGGACGTAGGCAAATTTTACAATGAGCTCGCGAAGTCGATAGAGACGGTCGAGGAAATAAAGAAAGAGGAAGGCTCAACGCTTACTTGGTAGCCGCAATGAGGCGTTTGTGCGCATATATTCTCCTTGCGATTTCCGCAGGCGCGTGCTGTGGAACGGATCTCGTGTGGCCGACCGACTCTAAAGCTTTTGGAGAAGGCGAAGACTACACGAGCTTCATTCAGCCGACAGCCAGCGGACGCCCCGAAAGCGGGCTCTTTGGAGACACCCGCAACAACGGATACCGCTTCCACGAAGGCATCGACATAAAGCCGGTAAGCCGCGACAAACGCGGCGAGGCGCTCGACGGAATATATGCGGCGTTGCCCGGAAAAGTTGTCATGATAAACCGCATTGCCGGGAACAGCTCGTACGGCAGATACGTTGTCATGGAGCACCCCGGATTGGACGTAAATGTCTATACTCTATACGCGCACCTCTCTGAGATAGACCCGTCGCTCAAAGTCGGGGCGTCGTTGCCCGCTAAGGGCAGAATAGGCCGCATGGGGCGCAGCAGCTCTTCAATACCGATTGCAAAGGCGCAGTCGCATCTGCATTTTGAAATTGGACTTATGTACGGGAGCAATTTCAAGGCGTGGTACGCCGCACAAAAATACAAAGAAAAAAATTTCTTCGGCAATTACAACGGAATGAATCTGCAAGGATTTGATCCGCTCGAATTTTACAGGGCGGCGAGGAGCGGGAAAATCGGCGAGGGGCTTTCCGGGTACATAAAAAGCCTGCCGACTGCTGTCGTAGTGAGGGTCTATACGAGGGACATTCCCGACTTCGTGCGCAATTACCCGGCGCTTACGGATATTGACGGCGAGGGGTGCGGGTGGGACATTCATTTTACATGGTACGGCCTTCCGAAAAAATTTGAGCGCATAAAAAAACCGCGCGTCGGCGCCAAGGGAGGGGAAGTTGAAATAGTATCATACAGTCCCGAAGAAATATCCAGAAAGTGCCGCCGCCTTATAATTGTGCGCGACGGACAAGCCCCGCGGCTTACGAAAGAGCTGAAAAACATACTCAATAAAATCTTTATGTAATTGAGGCTGCCGCACTCAAAAGCAGCTATTAGCCGCGCGGTGCTCAAAAAAGCCCAATTTGGAACGCGGTTTTACGTTTTATTTTAACTCTCGGGAATACGAATATCGGTTCGCGCTAAGTCAAATTTCCTTAAAATTCCAAAATATTTTTAATTGGCGGATTTCCCGCGATTTTTTTTGCCGTTTAAATTCAATCGGCGTCCGCCGCAATTCGCGCAAATAAAAAAATGCGGGTGGCAAAAACTTGGCCTCCCGCCTGCAAATGTTGGGGCAATTTTTTTTTAGGCGCAAACAGCGCCTGCATAATTGCCGACTAAAAAAACCCTAAAAAAATCTTTCGTTTAAAAATGCAACGAGCTTTTTAGCCAGCTCATATTTTCCGTCGGGCTCAAAATCGACGACTTCTCCCGAGCGCATCAGCACCTCTATCTTGTTCATGTCCGACGCAAATCCGTACGACCCCGAAGCGACATTGTTTGCAACTATGCAATCGAGGTTTTTTTCCGAGAGTTTTATTTTTGCGTATTTCATTATATCGTGAGTCTGCGCGGCAAAGCCGACCAACACGCGCGCGCCCTTATCCTTTGACAGGGTCTTTAAAATATCCGGATTGCGCTCGAGGCGCGGATTTAAATCTATATCCTCCTTCCCCGCCTTGCGCTCAAGCCTCTCGGCAGGCCGGACGTCGCTGACGGCAGCCGACATTATTAGAATGTCACAATCCGCAAATAGCTTTTTGCATTCTTCGAGCATATCGAGCGCGCTCACAACCCGCCTGATTTCAACGCCCTCTATATCTCCGAGCTGGGAGGGCCCCAAGACAAGCGACGTTTCCCAGCCCGCCTCGGACGCCGCGCGCGCAATATTCCACCCCATTTTCCCCGACGAAGGGTTGCTTATAAAACGCACAGGATCGAAGTACTCGCGGGTAGGCCCCGCCGTGACGAGACATTTTATTTTTTTCATTTTTTTAAATATCCAGAAATTTGCGCCAAACCGCAAATAAAATCGGATTTTTGCTTGTTAAAATTTTCTAAAAAAACAATTATTGAGAAATATTTTTTTAAGATGGACCACCCTGAAATTGAGAAATCCCGCACCGCGTTTCTATCGCTCTGCGCCGCGGTACTGCTGACGACCTTCAAAGCGGTTGTCGGATTTGCCACGGGCAGTTTGGGTATATTGTCTGAAGCGCTGCATTCGGCACTCGACTTTGTTGCCGCGGCAATCACCTGGGTGTGCGTAAAGATGTCAGGCAAGCCCGCCGACCAAGACCATAATTTCGGGCACGGAAAGATAGAGAACCTGTCGGCTCTCGCAGAGGCAGCCCTGCTCTTTATAACATGCGGCTGGATTATATGGGAGGCTGTAGAGCGGCTACTTGGGGGGCATACCGACGTAAGCGTCGGGTTTTGGAGCTTTGCGGTTGTGATTACGTCCATAGTAGTGGACGTCACGCGCTCCCGCGCCCTGATGAAGGCTGCAAAAAAATACAAAAGCCAAGCCCTTGAAGCCGACGCCCTGCATTTTTCGACCGACATATTGAGCTCGGCGGTGGTGCTTTTCGGCCTAATATGCACTTGGCTTGGCTGGCCGTCCGCCGACTCCTTCGCGGCTCTCGGAGTTGCGGCAATAGTTATATGCGTGTCGTGGAACTTGGCGCGCAGAGCAATAGACGAGCTTTTGGACAAGGCCCCCGACGAGGCGAGGCGCCAAATTCAGGAAATTTTGGGGGAAATCGAGGGAGTAGTAAAATCCCACGACTTGCGAGTCCGCTCCGCAGGCGACAAGTATGAGATAGACGTAAATGTACATGTCGATAGAAACCTCTCCATCGTCCAGGCGCACGACATCGCCGAGCGCATAGAAAAAATGATACGCTCAAAGCTCGGCGACTCCACAATCAACATTCACGTTGAGCCGGATTAGTCCCAATTCCTAACTTTGTTTTATGTAATTAACTTCCTAAAAAAGCCGCGCCTGATTAAACATTTCCGCAGGCTTGCGGTTAATAAAACATTTTCACGGGTTTCTCTTGATTCAACATTAGCGCAAAGTTGCGGTTAATAAAACATTCTCCCAAAGTCGATTTCAATCCGATTTCCTCGCAGAACTGCGCACGTCCGATTTCCTCCTAATAGCTCCGATTAAATAAAGTTTTTCTCAAAATTGCGCGTGCCCGATTTCTCCGCCGTGCGGTTTAAATTTTCCCTCCACTCTATACCGAGCTTGAATCGCCTCAGCCGCGCGGATTTTTTCCATCTGCCGAAGCTAATCTTCCGCGCGCTGTAGATTTTTTAAGCGCAGAAACATTTAAGCAACCTTAGTTCAAATTGCGTGAAAACCGAGGCCGCGCGCTTTTTGCAAAGTAAAATGCGATTGGCAAATTTCGCCGCGCAAGCTTTTTTAGGCTACCAATTGCGCCGCACGCACCAAGCGGGCGCAAGATAAACTATTTTCCGAATTTTTTCGCAATATCGGAAAAATATTTCGATTCTTTCACCTCTTTTAAGAGTTCGTCCACGTCCACGCTGCCTTTCGTCACGTTTACGTCGATTACAGCCATCATGCGCGCAAAAAATTCGCGGGCGGAATTGTAAACCCTAAACTTGGACTGGGTCGGAGTCGGCGCGGCAAAGCCTATAGCCTTCATGCCCAGGGAATCGGCTATATATAAAGCGCGCTTGCAATGGGAATCCTGCGATATTATAATCGGGTTTTTCACTCCGAATACGTCCCTGCACCTGATTACGGAATCGTAAGTGCGCAGTCCCATTGGGTCGGTAAGTATCGCGCTTTCGGGGACTCCGGCAAGAGTGAGGTCGCGCTTCATTCGGGCGGGCTCGTTGTAGTATCTGTCGCGGTTGTCGCCGCTTGCGATAATCCCCGATATTTTGCCCGCCTTGTATAGGCGCACGGCGGATTCTATCCGAGCTAAATAGAACGGATTTGCAGCGCCTCCAACAAGCTTGTTGGAAGTTCCAAGAAGCAGCGCGAAATGCCTTTCTCTCCCTATTTTTGAAACATCTTCGGTCGTGTGGTACGAATCCACGCGCAAATAACAATATACGCCAAACCCCGCGAAGCATAGAATCCCCGCAACGGCTAAGTAAAATGTGCGCCTTATAAACCTCAGCATGGGAAAAATACGCCGCGCAAATACCGCATCGCGCAAAAATTTACCTATTGCGCTTGCGGCGCTTGTGGACAGGCTCATCGAGAACGGGCTCCGTGCGGTACGCAAAACCTTCGAGTTTGCGGCGCTCGATTTTTTCGCCTATAAACGACTCTATTCGCTTCAAAAATTCCGTCTCGTCGCTTGAAAAGAGGGTGACGGCCTTTCCCTCGCGGTTCGCCCTTCCCGTGCGGCCAATGCGGTGGACATAATCCTCAGAATGTTCGGGAACGTTGAAGTTTATAACGTAGCCAACGTTTGAGATGTCGAGCCCGCGCGAGGCGATGTCGGTAGCCACAAGTATTTTCGATACGCCGTCCTTGAAGTCTTTTAAAGCCTTGTCACGCTCGCGCTGCGTGCGGTCCGAGTGGAGTATGGACACGGGGTAGTCGTGCGCAACGAGCCATTCGCCGATTCTGTCCGCGTCGATTCTCGTGCGCGTAAATACTATGATGCTTTCGCAGTCTATCCTTTTGAGAATTTCAAGGAGCAAGTCGTACTTTTGAATTCCGTCAACCGGATAAATAAAATGCTCTATCGTATCGGCGGGAGAATGAACCACTCCTACCCCGACTTTCTTAGGGTCTTTCAACGCCCACTTTGAGAGGCGCAAAACGGCGTCGGGCATTGTTGCCGAAAAGAAAAGAGTCTGGCGGTCTTTGGGGCAGTATCTGATTATGTTTGATACGTCTTCGATAAACCCCATATCGAACATTCTGTCAACTTCGTCGAGTATCAGCCAGCGCACTCCTTTAAGAGATATGTTGCGCTGCCTGATGTGGTCGAGTAGCCTTCCCGGCGTTGCCACGACAATATCGACCCCCGCTTTCAATAAGGCGGTCTGCCTGTCCATTGAAGTTCCGCCCTGGACGAGAAGCGTGCGCAGCGACGTGTACTTTGAAAAATTCTCAAACGCCTCAGCGCTTTGGGCAGCGAGTTCGCGGGTGGGGCTCAATACGAGAACTCTCGGGCCGCCCTGCTCGTGCGCTTTTGCGAGTTTTATAACCGGCAATGCGAACGCGGCGGTCTTGCCCGTGCCCGTCTGCGCCGTTGCGATTAAATCGGAACCGTTCAGTATCTCCGGAATCGCCGAGCTCTGAATCGGAGTCGGCTGGGAATATCCCATATCCTTTACTGCCGACAGCGTCTGCGCGCCGAGATCGAAAGCCGCAAATTCCGGTATAGCAGCCATAAGCTCGCCGATTTCATACGGCTGCGGCGGCGATTTTTCCGGAATTTTTGTCGGCGGGATTTCTCCTGCAATATCGCGGGCTTTCGCGTTTTTTGAGCGACGGCGGGATTTTTCCTGCGGTTTTGCCGAGCCCGCAGTTTTTGGACGCCCGCCGTTTTGGGGGGCGTTCAAACGGCGCCTTGACCCGTTTTTGCGTTCGCCCTTATTTGGTTTGGCGGTTTTATCGGAAGCCTCCGCATTTTTCTTTGATAGGGAAAATATTCTTCCGATAGACAATATCTTCTTTAACAATTTCATTGAACATATGCGATTCAAGCAGAGGCGGAAACTGCCTTCAAGCTAAAATTTAACGCTAAAAAAACCCGCAACAAGCGGCTGGCTATTTTTAAGAAATTATTGACACACGCAAAAGCCGTTTATACTATCCTTTTCATATATGAGAAAAATAACAGCTTTATTTATATTAGCGAGCCTTTCCGCAATACCCGCATTCGCCCAGGAAATGCCCGCCGACCTCAAATCCAAGCTTGAAGCGAAGGCTGCGGAAATGGAGCCTTCCAGCAAGTCGGCAGCAAAGACTTGGCTTGTAAAGCAGATGAACGCTTGGGAGTCGATACAAAATCTCGCTTTTGCGGCCGACGCCGACGATATAGCGATGATAAAAAAATTGGCGGAAAAGAAGTTCCCGCTCGACTATGTTTCTCAAGAAACCTTCATAAACGAGCAGGCAGTCGCCGCCGCCGGCCTTCCCGACCTAAAATCGCAAATCGGCAAGCAAACATACGACGCCATTAAAGCCAAATTTGACAAAGACGGCAAGACCGACCTCGCCGAATTTATCAACATAATAAATGCCCAGATTACCGCTAAGACGCAGCTTGAAACTTTAAAGCCCCTGCCCTCGATAGACGCCTCCACCTTCGCCATAACGAAGGAAGTATTGGCTAAAAAATTCCCGAGCGACTATATTTCACAGCTAAACGAGCTTAAAAAGCTATCGAGCGCAGTGGACGCCGCAAGCGACGCCGGGGCGACAGCCGCAACGGCCGCTACAGTAGCACCGGGTGCCGAAGGCGCAGCAGCCCAGCAAGGAAGCGGGGCTC
>OIGD01001943.1_pt1 | contig 17650 bp, 13 predicted proteins | sample 1582211 | NCBI WGS metagenome assembly OIGD01 (sample SAMN04414078, study PRJEB24778) | human gut metagenome | material: faecal | host: Homo sapiens
ATAGACGGAACTTCGCGATATCCCAAATTCAAGGGCAAGTTCGACAGTGGAAGAGCCATTTTTATATTGCGAAAGCAACTGTTGGCGTTGCGCAAAATCAATTTTCATGATCCCAAGTCTTGTTATTTTGTGTTGAATGCTTCATAAATTCAAATTTATCATTTGAATTTTCAATATTACAGTAATATATTACCTTGAAATGAGCATTGCAAATGAGTGATAGGGGTAAAAAGATGCGTACTGATTACCGAAAACTTTGGAAATTGCTGATAGACCATAATATGACCAAGAGTAATCTTCGGAAGAAAACCGGAATCAGTTCTGTTACCCTTGCCAAGTTAGGTAAGGGAGAAAGCGTGACCACGGGAGTCCTTCTGCGTATCTGTGAAGCGCTCAACTGCAACATCGGCGATATTGTGGATATCATTTCTACAAAAAATCAATATATTCACGGGAATGATCCAAAATGAGCAAACGACCAATAAAATACTATCAGTTCATGGATGATATTAGTGGAGATATGCTCTTTTCTGGATTAGTTGGATATGGACTTTTTCCAGATAAGATTCCTCCAATGTTTACTTCTTTGCCATGGTTGGATTTTTTTACCCAAAACACATCGGAGACGTATTCAAAAGAACCAACTCAATATATTTTCTACGAAAGCATGCGGAATACAAATGTTCCCAGAATGATGGGAATTCCTAATCCCATTTCCTACACCTTATTATGCCAACATATCAAAAATTATTGGCCTAATATTAGATCTTTTTTTAAGGAACAAACCAAAGATCAATCTTATAAAAAAAGTCGAATTCATATCCGAAAAAAGAAAAATGATAAAGTTCTTTTTCATATGAACTATGGCAATTCTGATTCCGATGGAACCCCTGAGCTTGATCTTCTTTTTGACGCTTACTATGTGGTGAAAGCCGATATTTCACAATGTTTCCCCTCAATGTACTCCCATGCCATTTCCTGGGCTCTTGTTGGGAAAGAAAAGGCAAAAGCAGATAAAGCTAAAGATGATTTTTGGTACAACCTACTGGATCGACGTACTCGCAATATCAAAGATGGGGAAACAAATGGTTTTCTTATTGGACCACACGCATCAAATCTTTTATCTGAAATTATTTTATGTGCAATAGATTCTAAATTAGCAAAATGGAATTATTTTAGAAATATTGATGATTTTACTTGTTACGTTAAAAATCAACAGGAGGCGGAAGCCTTTCTCGTAGATCTAAGTATGGAATTAAAAGAATTTGGCTTGAACCTAAATCACAAAAAGACGGAAATAATCAAACTTCCTATCGGACAAGAAGAATCTTGGGTTCGCAAGCTTAACAATAATTTTGCATTATATTCGAATGCTCGGATTTCATACCGGCAAATACATGCATTTATGGAATTTGTGATTGATCTTGTAAAAGAAACGGGTAATTCTGCTGTGATCAATTATGCGATGAAAATGATTGCTCGGAGGAATTTGGATGAGAAGGCAAGACAATATTATATAACCATGGTGTTACATCTTTCTTTAATATATACATATCTATTCCCATTTTTAGATGAATACTTGTTTATCCCTTTTGATGTAATAGGAAGCAAAATACAATCATTGTCTGAATTAATGTATACAAATGGCTGTGCAGCAAAAAATGCAGAGTCAATATCTTATGCTTTGTATTTTGCAATTAAGTATCAGTTTGAAATTCCTTCATATAACAGTAGCGATATATTTAAGATTCCAGATTGCATCCTTCATATAACAGCATGGCGATATGCAAAAACGAATAAATTAGACTTAAATCCATTTTATACTTTGGCAAAAGAACAGTCACAACTGGACTATGATTTTAATCGCAATTGGCTTTTTGTATATGAAGTTTTAAAACAGTCTGACCTTGAAAATACTTGGGCTTCAATGAAAGGACAAAAAGTTTCTTTTCTGACTCCATTAAAAGATGTTTTTGCAAAGATGTCCCCAGATTACGAGTTGATGGACCTAAATCCTTATTTTATATGTGATTATGATAGTTGCAATAAGTTTATCGACGAAGTATGGAACAATTATGTTGCAGACCATCCCAATGACTCATCAGATAGAGACAAACAATTTCTAAAGATAATAATTCTCAATCTGCGTGTCGCCTTTGTAAATCGTAAAAATGTAATAATACCTAAAACATTAAACTACTATCTCGGCCGATTCGAATCTCATGGAAAAGAGATATTCACCACATGTAAGCATATAGTTCCATGGTTAAAGGATAATTGCTATGTTGGTGAACGACTTGGGGATCCTGATTATGGATATTCCAGTTATTGGGCAAAGCAAAAGTTATATTCTTGTTTCCCTGAAATTCCTACAGGAATGTTAACGACTTCGCAAAAGTATACCTCAAATGTTATTATTAAGAATTGCGAGAAACAGGTCGTTGATATTCCATTCTCAGAAAAAGCCTCATTATATCTATCTACAATTAGATTCTGTCAATACTTTCTATTCAGAACAAACTTTTTCATATTTTCCGTCAGCACAAAATGAGGAACGCCTTTTCCCAAATTTGACTGCAATCTTTAATGATTCGTCTTGGGAACATGGAGGAAGATTATATTCAGTGAATAATAGAGGCATTAATTATCAATCAATTCCATCTGACTTGCGAGAAACAATTCGAATAAATGGTGAAGAGACTGTAGAAATTGATTATTCCGGTTTGCATATTTCAATGCTTTATGCAAAAAAAGGTATTCAGCCACCAGAAGATCCGTATTCATTCTTGGATGGAGAAATGCGTCAATTAGCTAAATTTGCAACTCTTGTAATGATAAATGCGTCGAGTGAAACCGGAATTATTGCAAGTTTGGAAAAGCGAAAAGAAGAGTTGCATAATAAGCAAGGACTTTCCCAGAAGAAAAACACTTTAAAAAGAGCTTTGGATGCATGCACAGATTTCTCTGAAATTGTCGAATTAATTAAAAATAATCACAAGGCTATTTCTGATTACTTTTTCTCTGGAATTGGCATTGAATTGCAAAATATTGATTCATGTATGGCTCTTGAAATTATTGATTCCTTTTATAAGAAAGGAATTCCCGTCTTGCCTATGCATGACTCTTTTATAATTAATAAAAAACATTCTTCTGATTTGAAGAATACAATGAAGGAGATTTTTAAGAAATATAATGATGGTTTTGAGTGCAGAGTAAAATAAAAGCGTATTGTGTCTTTGAAAATGCGCATCTGTCAGAATGGGTGGGTTTTACATCAAAGTTAAAAAATCAGCAAAACATCATTCGCATTGGTAGCGAGCGTGTTGCGTCTCAGAATACCGGGGGTTCAAAAAAACACTGTCCGCCATTCCTTATTTTGTTGAAAGTTATTCATCGGCACCGCTTCCGGTAATGAATCCACAATTTTGAGCTGCTCGTATTAAGATGAGCGCGGCGGAATTTCAGCAATATGCCGGCGAACATCTGACGCTCCGGCGGCGGGAAAATGCCAGGAGCGTTCTGTTTAATTCATCCGCTGCGCCATATTCCATTTGCAAATCACATAAACCGCAGTATATTTGGAATTTGCAAACCGGCAAGAACAGCAAGGGAAAGTTTTTCCCGTTATTTGAAAAAGGCAGAATGAGCAATGAACTTGAACGATTCCTTTGAAATACGTTTTCCCGCGTCGCGGGTGCATCTTGGAATTCCGACAGGCAATTCGGATGCGGGATTTATTATTTTCGGAGAAAAAAATAAACTGGAAATCTGTTTCAACCTTGCGTCGTGCTGGGATCGCCGGAATGACCAGATCATGGAAAAGCCCTGCCCTTATGATGATTTAGTCCGGCTGTTCAATCCTTATGACGCCGATCCAATCAGAAAAAGACTGCAGGAATCTGCGACGGAGTTTAAAATTCGTCATGATTTCTGGTGGCCGTCGACCCGAATTCCCGGCGGCCGCCTTGTCCTCGAATTGAAGGAGGAAATTTCCCGGCTCACTCTGGATTATTCCACCGGAATGATTACCGCGCACACGGCTTCCGATCCGATCCGGATTCTGGCGTCCTTGAACCGGAACTCGCTGCTCATCCGGGATTTCGGCGGATTGATCGTCCGGCGACGGTTTCATCCGGCGTTTGAATTTCTGAAATCCATTTATGAAAAGGCGGAGATTCCCGCGGCGGAGTATTTCGAAGACGGGTGTTTTCAGCCATTGCCCGACGATCCGGGAACGCTGGCATGGTTTTCCGGCAGTCAGTTGAACCTTGCATTAAGCAGGGATGCGGTCATTCCTTCCGCAGCAGCGCTTGAATTCGATCTCGTTCTGGAGGAGAACCGTAATTTCTGGCGGAACTATTGGGAAACGGTTCCTGTGCTGGAACTTCCGGATGAACTTCTTAACCGTTTCTTCCGTCTGGCGCTGTATAAGTTTGCACTTGCGACACTTCCCGGCGGTGTCCCGTGCGGTTTGCAGGGATGCTGGCTCGAAGATTACCAGAGAGCTCCGTGGAGCGCGGATTATCACTTTAACGTCAATGTCCAGCAGGTCTATACGCTGGCCCCCTCCATCGGGGCGGTTTCTCACATGATGCCGCTGTTTGACATGCTGGAAAGCTCCGGATTCCAGGACAGTATGAAAAAGAATGCAAAGTCTCTGTTTGGAATCGACGACGGACTTCTTCTTACCCATGCCGTTACGGATCTGGGAAGGCAGTGCGGAGGAGTGGGAACCGGAGCGGTGCTCGATTTTGTATGCGGCGGATGGACCGCGCTTCTTTACTGGATGTACTATCGCCATACGGAAGACGCAACGTTTCTCCGCGATCGTGCTTTGCCGTTCATGCGCGGGGTCATGAACGTATTCAAAGCCGCACTCCGGGAAAAGGATGGAGCACTGGAACTGCCGCTCAGCATATCCGCGGAATACGGATGCACGTTCCCCGTCACGGTCAATGGGAAAGAGTGCAGACAGAATACGGGGAAGAATCCCTCCAATCAACTGACCTGCTGTCATCTGCTGGCAAATGCGCTGATGGAGGCGGAAAGAATTACGGGACAGACACCGGATCCGTTCCTCGAAAGAATCAAACGGGAACTGCCGCATTTTTCGGTTGTCAACGACAGGGTGGCAATCTGGGAAGGACAGGACCTTGATGTCTGCCACAGACACAACTCTCATCTTTCCATGATTTATCCGTTCGATATTACAGGAGAATTGAACGCGGATGAACGGAAAGCGGTGGACAATGCCGTGGAACACTGGATCTGGCGGGGCAGCGGACAATGGAGCGAGTGGTCCTATCCGTGGGCTGCGATTCTGCAGGCCCGCTGGGGAATGTCAGAATCGCCGTCCGTGCTTCTGGACGTGTGGAAACGACTGTTCCTGAACGAGAGTCTTGCAACAGTCTATCTGCCGCGGTTCCGTGGAATTTCCTCACACCGGCATCAGGATATGCTCAAGCCGAAAGAAAGCAGTGAAGTCATGCAGCTGGATGGAACGATGGCAGGAGCGACAGCTCTTCTTGAGATGATTGTCCATGAAAAAAACGGCGTCGTGACGCTGTTCCCCGCATTGCCTGAAACATGGAAAAACCTTACGTTCAAAAGGATACGCCTCCCCGGCGTATGTGTCAGCGGTTCCGTCAGGAACGGAAATGCGGAAGTTGTCTTTGAAAGCGGAAAGACCCGTACCATTCATTACCGTCCCGCATGGGAAAAGGAAATCATCCCCCTGGAACTTACGGAAAATGTTCCATGCAGGATAACCTGCACCTTGAAGCAATAAAAAGGAAAGCGGATAAAGAGGGCGGCTCCGGCAGGTAATCATATTGGACTTCCTGCCGGACCTCACCTTTTCAGCCGGCTCAGGCAAGCTGCGATGCGGCTCATGCAGATTTTTTCACCCTATATTCCAGCCTCCTTAAATTTTCCGCATCGGCGACATGATTGCATAAGCATGAATTTCTATAAATAAAATTATACGAAACAGGGCTGGTTTCAAAAAATAAAAATTTTCACTTTCTGCCGTTTCACCGTCTCTGAAAATATTTACCGATATATGCCTTCCGGGAAGATTCAGGATTTTTTGCCACAGACGTTTGATTTTTTCATCATTTGATGTATATTCAGCCATAATATTCTTCAAAACAGTAATAGCAGAGGCAGTTATGAGTTCATCAAACAGGCTTAACGGCAAGGCACAAGCGTTGCTGGATGCAGCTGGACGGCTGTTCGCAGTCCGGGGCATTGACGGAGTGACCACCCGCGATATTTCGATGGAGGCGGGAGGAGTCGATATTTCATTGATCAAATATTATTTTGGAAGCAAAGAAGGGCTGATCCAAGCGGTTGCGGAGTTTGCCGTTGCCCCGTTGCAGAAAGCATCTCTGGAGGATTATCTCCGGGAAAACCGGGGGCTGCTCGCCACACGGGATGGACAGCGGGCATTTGTAACCGGCATGGTTGAAGTCATGTTCAACAGATTCAACGGTGCAATGCCGGAAAAATGGTGCCGGGGATTTCTGCTTCAGATATTGCAGAAGCACGGTAAAGATCCCATGCGGCGAACTCTGGTTGAACGGTATATGAAACCAATGGTGACTGTTTTCGCAAAAGTATACCGGGAAGTCACAGGAAATGACGATTTTGAAACAGCGTTCTGCTGGTATCTTTTCATTACCGCACAACTTTTCATTTGCTCCGGAGATACCGATCTGATCGAACTGCTCCATCCCGACGAAACGATGAAAAGCGGTTTTTCGCGTCGAATGCAGTACTTCTGCACGCAACAAGTATTAAACGGATTTGGCCTGTAATCAAAGGACTGTGGAACAATTATGAAAAAGAAGAAATTTCTGCTTATGGCCGGTTCTGCCGGACTTGCCGTCTGTGCAGTCGTTGGAATGACGTTTCGGAAACCGCAGGAACCGGACGTTCCGGTTCCGCTGAGCCGTACGGTAAAACTGCACCGCGTTGCCTCGGCACAGGCTGAGCCGCAAACCGTTTCCTATCCAGGCCGCATAAAAGCCCGGAATCATGCAGATCTGTTTTTCCGTGTTTCAGGTCCTGTCATGGAAAATGATCTTGAACTGGGAATGAACATTGAAAAAGGCAGAATGCTCATGCGGCTTGATCCACGCGACTATGAACGGGAAGTGGAACGGCTGACCCATCATATTGCAGTGTTGAATTCCCAATTCGTTTATAAAGAACAGGAATACCGGCGTATGAAACGCCTGTTCCAGAACAATGCCGTGAGTAAAGCCAACTACGAGCTCAGTCTCAGTGTCCGGGATGCCGCGGCGGCAGAAATCAGAGAACAGGAAACCGCTTTGAAAACAGCCAGGGACAAACTGGCTGACACCCGGTTGGCCGCTCCCTTTTCGGGACGGATCACTGATTTGAAAATTGAAAAACACGAAATGGCGAAAGCCAACGAGGCAGTCCTTTCTCTGCAGAGTCTGGATGAACTGGAAATAACCGTCAATGTGCCGGAAGGCAATATTCCGCAGATGCCGCAGCTTGGAACCGGCAGGTTTCTGGGAAAAACGTTTCCCGTATACTTTCCGGGACGGAACTTCCGGCATCAGGCGGTCCTGGAAGAATTCCGCCCGGTAACATCAGAGGAAAACGGTACTTATGAACTGCGTTTTTCCATGAAACAGCCGGAGCACTGCATGGTGTTTCCCGGCATGACAGTTGAAGTTTTGAATCTGCCGACTCTGCAAAGCAGGGAATCCCGGAAAACCCGGATCCCGTTTTCCGCACTGTTCCGGAAAGACGGCGGGGTGTTCGTATGGGAATACCTGCCGGACACGAAACGGTTGATGCGCCGGGCGGTAAAGCCGGGACGCATTCAGGGCAAATCGGTGGAAGTGGAGTCGCTGCCGGACGGAACATTGATCGTGGCGGCCGGAGGCAGCTGGCTGTCGGAATCGCATCAGATCACGCTCCTCAATCCGGAGGTGCTCCATGCGGCTCATTGAATATGTACTGCCGCGGAAAAGTTTTTTTCTGCTGATGATGATCCTGGTCACGGCAGGCGGCATTTTCTCCTACTTCCGCCTGGGACGGTTGGAATATCCGAACTTCATGATCAAGAAAGCTTTGGTTGTCACCTCTTATCCGGGAGCGACGGCACAGGAAGTCGAAGAGGAGGTCACGGACAAACTGGAGGAAGAGATCCAGAAAATGTCGCAGCTCGACAATATCATTTCCGTCAGCCGGGCCGGCCTGTCGGTGATCTATGTGGAAATCCGTCCGGAATTCCGCACGACGGAAATGCAGCAGATCTGGGATGAACTGCGACGCAAGGTCCACGACATCACGCCGAAACTCCCGGCAGGCACCGGAACTCCAAAAGTCCGCGATGACTTCGGCGACGTTTACGGCATTTATCTGGCGCTGACCGGCGATGGGTATTCCACGGATGAACTGAAAAATTATGCGGACCTGCTGAAAAAAGAACTGTTGCGGGTGCCGAATGTCGCCAAAGTGGATTTCTGGGGCGTTCAGGAAAAAGTCGTCTATGTTGAATTCAACCGCGCCAAACTTGCCACTCTCGGAATTCCGCACGAAAAACTGTTTGCCACCCTTGACCGGAACAACCGGATCGCAGAATCGGGTCAAATTGAAATCGACGGCGAATATCCTTTCTTCCGGGTAACCGGAGCCATTGACGGAGTAAAGGCGATCGAAGAACTTCAGATCGCGGATTCGCAAGGGAAGCTGATCCGGCTCGGCGATGTCGCCGCCGTAAGCCGCGGGCATAAGGAACCGCCGGAACGGATCATGCGGCGGAACGGTGTGGAAGCGATCGGAATCGGCGTATCAATCGTCGACGGCGGAAATGTCGTCGATCTTGGAAATGCCGTCAAACAACTGCTTAAAGACACCGAATCAAGCCGTCCGGCGGGAATGGAACTTTCCTCCATCAATTTTCAGGCGGATGACGTGAAAAACTCCCTGAACGAATTTCTGGTCAATCTGCTGGAATCCGTAGTGATCGTCATTGCAATCCTGCTGTTGACTATGGGATGGCGTTCCGGCGTGATCATCGGCATCACGCTTCTGCTGATCATCCTCGGCACTTTTATCGGTATGGACCTGATGAAAATAGACATGCAGCTGATCTCCCTCGGCGCTCTGATCATCGCTTTGGGAATGCTGGTCGACAACGCGATAGTCATCGTCGACAGCTTTCTGGTCAAAACCGCCCGTGGAACAGACCGCGAACAGGCGGCGGTTCAATCCGTGACCGAAACTCAATGGCCGCTGTTCGGAGCCACGGTTGTGGCGATCCTCGCTTTTTTGGCAATCGGCTTCAATCCGGGCAACATCGGAGATTTCTGCAGCTCTCTGTTCTTTGTAATCATGATCTCCCTGTTTCTCAGCTGGATCATGGCACTGGTGTTCACACCGCTGCTCTGCCTCTGGCTGCTGCCGGAATCGTCCGTTCAACCGGAAGACGGCAGGGAAGTGTATTCAGGCCGCATTTACCGCTGCTACCGGAAATTACTGAACCTGACGCTCCGTTATCGGAAAACGACAGTCTTCCTGCTGCTTCTTGCCTTGGCCGGAGCGTTTTTCGGCAACCGCTTTGTGCCGAAAACGTTTTTCCCGTATTCCACCCGGAAACAGTTTTACATTGATTACTGGGGAAACCCCGCCAACCATATCAGCCGGACTCATCGCGATGTTGCAGCAATCGCCAAACACCTGCGGACACTGGAAGGAGTCGTTTCCACGACGGAACTGATCGGAGAAGGAACTCTGCGCTTCGTATTGACCTATGATTACAACAGCCAGTCTCCTGATTATGGTCAGATTCTGATCGAAGTCGACGACCACCGCCGGATCGGCACACTGGTTCCGCAGATAGAGCGGTATCTGGCAGAGACTTATCCGGATGCCGATTGTCTGGTTCAGCGATATGCGGAGGGGACGCCGATCCCGTTCAAAATCGAAGCACGTTTCCGCGGCCCCGATCCGCAAGTCCTGCGCGGGTTGGCGGAACAGGCCAAAGAGATCATGCGGCGGCATCCCAATACCCGTTACATCCGTGACGACTGGCGCGATCCGGTTAAAAATCTGCAATTACAATATTCCGATGTAAAAGCACGCCGGACCGGCATTTCCCGCGAGGATTTCGCCAACTCCGTTCAATGGAGTCTGAACGGTCTGAAAGTCGGCGTATTCCGCGAAAAAAACGAACTCATTCCGATCATCTCGCGCCCGGTCGAAGCGGAACGGCAGAACAGCCGCAATTTCGGCGACATTCAGGTCTACAGCTCGGCCACCGGCAAATATTATCCCATTGGGCAGATTTGCGACGATACCTCAATCAAGTGGGAGCCGATACAAATACGGCATCGGGACCGGATTCCGGCGATCACCGTGCAGTGCTCGCAAAAGAACGGAACCGCTGCCGAATTACAGAAAGAACTGGAGCAGGAACTGGCAAAAATCCAACTGCCTCCGCTGTATAAACTTGAGTGGGGAGGAGAAAAGTACCAGAGCCAGATCGCGCAAGCCGGTTTAAAGAAACTTTTCCCCGTCAGCCTGGTACTGATGTTCATTGTGGTCGCAATGCTGTTCCGGACGCTGCGCGAAAGCGGTATCGCATTTGCAGTCCTGCCGTTTGCACTGATCGGCGTTGTCGGAGGATTGCTGCTGCTCGGCCTGCCATTCGGCTTCATGGCGATCCTCGGTTTTCTCGGTCTGTCCGGAATGATGCTGAAAAACGCTATCGTATTACTGGATCAGATCAATCTGGAACTGGAACAGGGAACAAGCCGCTACGAAGCCGTCATCAATGCCTCCGTCAGCCGTCTGAGACCTGTCACAATGGCGGCGGGCACAACCATTCTCGGCGTGGCGCCGCTGCTGACGCATGTCTTTTTTGATTCGATGGCGGCAACCATCATGTTCGGATTGATCGGAGCAACACTGCTGACTCTGCTCGCGGTTCCGGTTCTGTACGCAATCCTCTTTCAGCTGCCGGTTTCTCCGGAAAACAGCGTAAAATAAAAAAACAGAAACCGTCTTTCGGACACAAATTCCGGAAGACGGTTTCCCGTAAAAACAGAGCTGTTTATGCCGGATTGGGGACAAAATCTCCGCCCCGGCAGCGTTTAAGGTAGTTGAGCCCTGCGACCTGACCGGTCATTTCAAGCTCGTTCCGGTAAACGGGATCATGCCAACCCTCAATGTCGATATTGCCCTGATAACCGTATTTGCGGAGCTCGGAAATAATGTCCGTCCAGTTGCTGTCGCCGAAACCGGGAGTGCGATGCCAGCACCACTGTTCCCAAAGACCGTTTTTCGCAAGCAGGTCCTTGCGGACGGTCGCATCCTTACCGTGGATATGGAACATGCGCGGCATCCAGTCCCGGATCTGCGGAAGCGGGTCAATCATCTGCACCATCTGATGACAGGGCTCCCATTCAAGGCCGATATTTTCCGCAGGGACCGCTTCAAACATCAGTTCCCAGCAGCGCGGATTCATCGCAAGATTGTATGTTGTGGAATTCCAGTTGCCGCCCATGTTGCAGTTTTCAAACGCGATCCGGACTCCTTTCGATGCGGCGAATTCCGCCAGCGGCGTCCAAACCTCCTTGAACCGTTCCATGGATTCGGGAACTTTCTTACCGGTCAGAGAACCGGTGAAGCCGGTGACGAGGTTCGTATGAAACAGGTGCGCACACTCGATCGCATGTTTGAAACAATCACGGGTCAGCTGTGCCTCTTCGGTATCCATCAGAGGATTGCCGAATACGCTGATGCAGGAAATCTCGATGTCTTTTCCTTCCAGTTCCGGCATTACTTTTTCCGCAAGTTCCTCCGGCGGGAGTCCCTGGTAATTGCCGTTCGGATAGGTCAGCGCAAAACATTCAAAACCATGTGGAATGATCTGGCGGATATAGTCGCCCGCAGCCGCTTCTGCACGCACCATTGTACCGATTCGGATATTCTTCATGTTCGTTCCATCCTTCTTTTGTTAAAAATACCGCACCGTCAGTGAGGTTCTGAAGAATAATATACCCGTGTGGTCGGCACGGTTCAAGCATATTTCCATATACAAAATGTGATCGTTCCATACAGTTCGTGACGGAACGGATCATCAGGTCGATTTACGGATCACGAAGAAATAACTGTAGCACAGGAACGCAAGGGTCGGCCCGACGCCGCCGATAAACGGCGGAATATATCCCTGCTTGCCGAGAACCAGAAAAATTTCCGTCATCATCTGGAAGATCACGATCGCCGCAACCGCCGTTACAATGGAGAGGAAAATTCCGGCGCGTTCGTTCTTTGCGGCAAGCGGAAGACCGAGAAACACGCACAGAAAACAGACCCAGGGAAATGCCAGGCGGTAATAAAGAATCGTCATATACACGTTCTTCAACGAGGGAACCATTGTCGGATTATCCTTGAGAATCGCATAGATCGCATAGGAGGAAAGTTCATCCGGCGGACGGATCGCATTGCTGATGTTGTCCGTTGTTTCGGGGATCTCGTCCGGCGTGAAACGCAACTCGCTGTAACGCTCCTCCGCTCCGGGAACATGGATCAATTCGCTGTACGGGGTCCGCTTGGCTCCGCGGAAGACCCAACCGGAAGGAGTATGCTCCGCCTCATCCGCCTGAAGATCCCATGCAAGAAAACGTTTGCCTTTTTCATCGACCTTATACTGTTTCAGGACAACCTGTTTCTGAACGCCGCCTTTGTCAAAATTCGTAAAAAGCCAGTCGCGGGTCTTGTCGGAACTGCGGTACTGAAGCATACTGTACATACGCTCCTCGTATTTCTCGTTGCCGAGCGTTTCGATCAGGATCTTCGCTTTCATGTCACAATCCGGAACCAGTTGTTCATTGAACCAGAAATTGATAAAAGTCACGCAAAGGGCGGCAACGTAAATCGCACCGCCGCAGCGGATCATGGAAAGCCCGGAGGCTCGCATCGCCGTGATCTCACGGGTTCTGCCGAGGTTGGCGATGCAGTACATGCAGGAGAGCAGTACGGAAATCGGCAGGACAAACCGGATATTGCCCGGCATTTTCAGAATAAAATATCTCGCAGCCAGCAACGGCGAAGCCTTGTATTCCAGAAATTCGGAGAGATCGTTGAAAATGTCACCGATCAGGAACAGCAGAGTGAATGTGAACGACAGAACGGAAAAAGGAATCAGAAACTCCCGCAGGACATAAAGATCAAGAATCGGAAGCCAACGGAACGTTCTGCCCCGGTTGATCGTTTTCAACAAAAACCGTTCATCTTGTGCCATATTCAAATCATTTCTCTGTTGCTGCCGTTCGGAGCAGATAACATAGTGCAGAAAAGTTAAAAAACAAGCCACAGGACAGACTTTTCAGAAAAAACCATCCTGCGGCATGCAAACACGCTTTCCCGTCAGCCTCTGCGGCGCTGGGTGCGGCGTTTCTTCTCACTCGGCTTTTCGAAGTGTCTTCTGTTGCGAAGTTCCTTGAGGGTGCCTTCTTTGTCGAGTTTCTTTTTCAGCTTGCGGAGAGCGCGATCAATCGGCTCGCCTTTTTTCAGTCTGACTTCCGTTGCTTCCATTGTATTCACCCCCCTTCATCTGTTCCGTAAGTATTTCATTGTTCATCAGTCGTTTGTAAAATCCGCTTCGTCGGCAAGCATGGATTTCAGCTTGCTCAAAGCCTGGTTCTGTATCTGGCGCACGCGCTCACGGGTCCTGCCGATCTCCTGGCTGACCTCTTCCAATGTACGCGGACGGTGGTTGTCAAGTCCGAACCGCATTCTAAGAATCATGCGTTCACGCTCGTCCAGATCGCGCAGGAGTTCCACCAAGCGCTTGATCGACTCCACATCACCGAGAATCCGGTCGGGAGTCATGGCACCGCGGTCCGGGATAATATCCTGAAACTCGCCGTCCTCGCCCTGCTGAATCGGGTCATGCAGCGAGAACGTCTTCAAATCCGCCAGCCGGAGCCCGGCAACGGTACGTTCGCTGAAATCAAGATTCGCGGCGATTTCCGCATCGGTCGGTTCGCGTCCGAGCTTCTCCGCAAGTTTCATGCGCACAGATTTAATTTTATTGATTTTCCCGGCGGACTGCACAGGAATCCGGATTGTCCGGCTCTGATTCGCAAGAGCACGGCGCATGGACTGTTTGATCCACCATGCAGCGTAGGAGCTGAATTTCGCCCCCTTTGCAGGGTCGAATTTCTCCACGGCGCGCATCAGACCGATATTTCCTTCGGAGATCAGGTCGAGCAGCGGCAGACCGAGTCCTTTAAAGTCATGGGCGATTTTCACGACAAGACGCAGGTTCGCCTGAATCAGCGTGGCACGGGCTTCATCATGCTCACCGGTATCACGCCCGTGGATCTTGGCGGCAAGGTCCACCTCTTCCGCTTTTGAAACGAGAGAGATCTGACCGATGTCCTGCATATAGACTTTCATCGTATCGTTTTTGGAAGCGGAAACAGGAGCAAGTTTGGAGTTCTTTTTCTTATCCTCCTCACTTTCGCCCTCTTTCTTCTCCTCTTCCAGATCAAGCGACTCGTCCTCTTCGTTCTTGTACGCTTCCTGATCGTCAATATCCTCAGGGAGCGCATCATCCGCCGGCGGCTCCGGTTCCTCTTCATAAGGAGGGAGATTGGCGTCATCGTCCGGCTTCGGGGGAGGAATCACAAAATCATCGTCATCCTCGACCTTCTTTTTCGCCTTCCCGGACTTGACGGGCTCTTCCGCTTTCACGGGCTTCGTCTTTTTGACCGGTACGGCAGCAACTTCCGGTTTCGCTTTCACCGTTTTTTTCGCAACGGCGGGTTTCACCGTTTTTTCCACGGTCTTCTTTTCCGGGACTTTTTTGGAAACAGTCTTTTCCGCTGTCTCTGTTTTCTTCACTGTTTTTTCCGAAACGGCAGCGGCAGGTTTGGGTTTCGTCAATTTTTTTTCCGTCGGTGACGATTTTTTTTCCGCACGATCCAAAATTTTGCTGTCCGTTTTTTTCGCGGAAACAGCTTTCGCGTCGGTTTTGACGCCCTTTTTTGCTGGGGAAACAGATTTTTCAGCAATTTTTACTGAAGACTTTTCAATTTTGCCCTTGACTTTTGGGCTTTTGTCTTTTCTATTTGTCCCTGACATAGCTTTGCTTTTGTTTTTGGTTGTTTGCCGGAGAAAAAATCCGACGGTTACTACGAACATACGCAGTTGGAAAGTATATCATAAAATGAAAAAAAGTCAAGACAAAAAAGAGAATAAATTTAAAAATATTTTCTCGGCCTGGCTGTCAGCGCAGCAGAAGGAAGAAAATCGCAGTGTGCCCGTTGATGAAGATACCGCCGCGCTGGAAGCGCTGCGGCTGTGTCTGTGCTGTCCGAACGGCAGGAAAGCGCTGCTCGCGGCACCCTCCTACGGGATCGCGGAACAGATGGCGCATGAGCTGAAAATCTGGACGGCGGCAGCGGAAGTCTCCGTAACAACGGCGCTGCTTCCCGAAGGCTCCTGGCGGGACACCGTCACTTTGGACAGCGAATCCGCGCGGGCGGAACTGCTGGAGCGGATGACGGGAGACGATCCGCCGGATATCGTCATCGGTTCCGTTCTGGCGTTTCTCTCGCCGACCCCGGACCCGAAGGAATTCCAGGGATCGGGAATCATCCTCCATCGCGGCGGGAGCTTTCCGATGGCGAAACTGATCAAACATCTTGTGGCTCTCGGCTACGATGACGAACCGCAGGCGGTCGCTGTCGGCGAATTCTCGCGGCGCGGCGGAATTCTCGACATCTATTCTCCCGGAATGAAATTGCCCGTCCGGCTCGAATATTTCGGCGATGAAATCGAATCCCTGCGCGAATATTCCCCCGACAACGGACGTTCCGTCCGGGAGATCGAATCCTGCAAAATCATCGCCCGGTCCGGCTGTGAACAGGTCGATGGGACCGAAGAATATTTCGACTTTTCCGATTACGCCGGCGAACGCTTCCTGATCATTGATTCTCCGGATACCTGCATGGAAGCCATTCAGAAATACGGCGGCACCAGAACCGAAACGCACTGGGAGGCATTCCGGCACAAGTTCGATCCGGTCCATGTCCTGTGGTCGGAACTGGAATGCATCGAACACGGGAAATCACCGGAACTAAGCTGCATCGGAGTCTCCCCGGCACTCCGTGCCAGCGCCGGAGACGAACGGGACACCGTCACGGAACTCTCCCGCAAACTGTCTGCCGACTTCGTCAACCGCGCTCTCAACGACGGCATGAACGTGATCCTCTCCACCAGCAAACCATCCGATGCGGAACACATTGCCGAATGGCTCCGGGAAAACAAGATCGCCGAATCGCCGAATCTGAACATCATGCCGCTCCATATTCCGTGCGGCGTAATGTTTCCCGCAGAAAAGACCCTGTTCCTGACGGAACGGGAACTCTTCCCCGCCTGTCTGCGCGGCAAAGACCGCGTCCGCAAAAGCGATGAACTGGAAGAGGATCTCATCAAAGCATCGCGAACAGAACTTGAAAATATGGCGGATATCGAAGTCGGCGACCTTACCGTTCATCTGAACTACGGACTCTGCCGCTACAAGGGAATTAAAACCATTAAGACCTCCGGCAGCTCCCTGGAATCGCTGGAACTGGAATTCGACGGTGAAAAGATCGTCTATGTTCCCGTCTGGCAGGCGCATCTGGTCTCCCGCTATGTGGGATCGCACCTGAAAGGGGCACAGCTCTCCAAGCTCGGTTCCTCGCGCTGGTCGAAAGCAAGGGAAGAGGCGGCAAGCTCCGCAAAAGGCCTTGCCTGTGAAATGCTGCGAATGCAGGCAATCCGGAAATCGTCGCCGGGAATGCCGTTCCCGCGGGACGGTTATGATCAGAAACTGTTTGAGGATTCATTCCCCTACGACGAAACGGAAGGACAGAAAAAGGCCGCTGCGGAGATCAAACACGATATGGAGTCCACGCGTCCGATGGACCGTCTGCTCTGCGGTGACGTCGGCTACGGAAAAACGGAAGTTGCAATGCGCGCCGCGTTCAAATGCGCCGTTTCCGGAAAACAGGAAATATCGCCCATGATGCCATGGTCGGTGTTGTCCGCGACTAGCACGCTTTCTCCAGATTTTCGATTTTTTACAGAAAAAAACGCATATTGTCTTGACTTTTTATACTAGATATGTCATAATATATATAGAATATAAAACAATAACATGCAATATAACCCGATAAATTATAACTTATCAAGGGAGAAGCAATGAAAGTCTGGAGTTATGCAATCATCCTGTTGCTGTGCGGTAATTTTGTGACGGCAGCAGCACCCGGCTGGGTGGAACGATTGGGAAAAGCGGAGAATTGGACGGTCAATACTTCGGGTAGCATGGAAATTCGCCAGGAAGGGGATGCCATTTGTTTTGCCGCCAAGAATCCGAAAGGAGATGATTTCTGGTTCTACCCGGTTTTCACGTTAAGGCCGGAAGAACATGCGGCGGGTTTGGTGGAATTTTCATTTGATGTAAAAACGGATCGGCCGGAAAATGTCAAGTATTCTTTTGTAATGGCCGGAGGTAAATATCATAAATACCCGTTCCCCGGCAGTGAGTGGCGGCGTATGACAGTCAAAATCCCGGCCGCGGACAGAAAAAACATTCGCGATATCAAAATCG
>OIGD01001954.1_pt1 | contig 17586 bp, 15 predicted proteins | sample 1582211 | NCBI WGS metagenome assembly OIGD01 (sample SAMN04414078, study PRJEB24778) | human gut metagenome | material: faecal | host: Homo sapiens
TTTAGACATCAATTTTGGTGTATAACCAGTATGAGTAAAAGCAAGAATAGCTTTTGCATTTATGTCTTTTACCATTTTAACTGCAGCGTTAACAACAGCCTGACGTGTCATATGATAACAAGGATTAATCGGCAAATCCAAATCATATCGACAAAAATCACTATGTTCAACATTTTCAGCGATCATTGTCATCATATGAACTGCTTCAGCATAGAACTTACCAACTGAAGTTTCACCAGATAACATAATAGCATCAGTTCCGTCAATAATGGCATTAGCAACGTCAGATGCTTCAGCACGAGTTGGAATTGGTTGTTCAATCATAGTTTCTAACATTTGAGTCGCAACAATTGTTACTTTTCTTTGTTGAATAGCTTCGTTAATTATTCTTTTTTGAACAATAGGTACTTTTTCAGGTGATATTTCAATACCCAAATCACCACGAGCAACCATTACACCATCTGATACTTGAATTATTTCTTTCATATTGTCAACAGCTTGAGGTTTTTCAATTTTTGCAATAATAGGAATATCCCCGCCAAAATTTTTGATATAATCACGAGCTGTTAATATATCTTCTTTTTGACGAACAAATGATAAAGCAACATAATCAGCGTTATTATTTACAGCAAATTCAATAAATTTAACATCACGAGGAGTAACAGCAGCCAAACTTGCAGTTGAGCCAGGAATATTAAGTCCCTTACGTGATTTTAAAACACCACCGTTTACAACTTCTGTATAAACTTTATCGTTTTCAACTTTTTCAACAACAACTTCTAATTTTCCGTCGTCAATTAACATCATATCACCTGGTTTTACGTCATTAGCCAAACCTGCATAATCAACCGGTATAATGTCTTTTTCTTTAACAGATGGGCTAAATACAAGTTTTTGACCATTTGTTATAACCATTTCATTTTCTAAATTTCCAACTCTTATTTTAGGACCTTGTAAATCAACTAAAACAGGAAGGTGGATATTTTTTTCCTTGCATACACGACGAATAATTTCTATTCTTCGTCTATGATCTTCTTCAGTTCCATGTGATGTATTCAAACGAAACATTGAAACACCAGCTTCAATTAAATTACGTATACCTTCTTCATGCTCACATACAGGACCCAACGTTGCTACAATTTTTGTTTTTTTTGATTCAGTTAACATTTTCTATCTCACTTTTCCTTTAAAATATATTAATTTTCGACCTATTAATTGTAACAAAACCAAATTTTTGAGTCAAATTTTATTGAAATTGTTTGTCTTTGTTATTAATAAACCACATTGATGCTTTTGTACGATTATTTACATTTAATTTCAAAAATATTTTATTCATATACGATTTTACTGTTTCTTGAGATAATCCAAGCTGAATAGCTATTTCTTTATTGGACATTCCAAGACAAGCACAATTAAGCACATCAACCTCACGAGAGGTTAAATTCCTTTGAATATTAGTTTTTAATTCCATATTTTTTTATCATTTCCATACTTTATTATAATCTATCATAAATCTAAACTTTAGTATTCAATCATTTAGCTTAATAAACTATATGCAAAATTAATAAATTGCTATAAAATTATGAAATGAATATTTTAAAATTTATACTCAAACGACTTATTCAAGCAATACCTGTTTTAATTATGGTATCAATATTAAGCTTTTTTATAATAAGATTAAGCCCAAGCGATCCATTGTCAGAAATGAGATTAAATCCTGCAATTTCTCAGGAAACAATAAATTATGAAATAAAACGTTTAAAACTTGATAAACCTGTATACGTTCAGTATATATATTGGATGAAAGGGTTTATTAAAGGTGATTTAGGCTATACAACAAACGGGGAAAAAGTTTCGCAAAAATTAAAAGAACGTATTCCAAATACATTGCTTTTATCTTTTATTGTTTTATTTTTTACTTGGTCAATAGGTGTTCCTTTAGGAATTTTGGCAGCATCAAACAAAAATAAACCATTGGACAAAACAATTATTATAGCCTCAACAATAGGCATGGCAATCCCGTCATTTTTTCTTGCTTTATTATTTTTGATGTTTGCTGTTAAAACCGGTTTATTCCCTGTTGGAGGTTTGACATCATATAATTTTTCAAATATGACTTTTACAAATAAAATATTGGATATAGCTCATCACATTTTCCTTCCTGCACTTACTTTAATTATAATTTCATTAGCTTCAATAATAAGACAAATGAGGGGTAATCTTCTCGATGTTTTAAATTCTGATTATTTAAAGTTTGCAAAAGCAAAGGGGCTTTCAAATTTTAAAATTTTATATAAACATGCACTTCGTAATGCACTAAATCCAATGATATCACTTTTGGGGTTTGAATTTGCTTCTTTACTATCCGGAGCTGCATTAACTGAATATGTTTTTCAATATCCTGGTCTTGGAAGGCTCATACTTGAAGCTGTGTTAAGAACTGACACAAATTTAATCATGGCATCATTAATGCTTGGAACACTAATGTTGATTTTAGGCAACCTTATTGCAGATATACTTTTAAAACTGCTTGACCCGAGGATAAATTAATATGCAGGAAATAAATACAAATTTAACAAAAAAAAATAAACTTAAATTGCTTTTAAAGGACAATATTGTATTTTGTGCTTTTATTGTCCTTGTGTTACTTTATATTTGCTCTATTTTTGCAAATTTTATAGCACCTTATAGTCCATATTCCTCAAACAAAGAACTATCTTATGCTCCGCCATCAAATATATATATATTAAATAAAAATAATAAACTTACTTTGCCATATACATACAACTATAAACGAGTATTTAACGAATCTAAATATAAAGTTGATTATATTGAAGATACAACAAAAGCATACAAGTTGAAACTTTTTGTAAAAGGAGACGAATACAAATTCTTAGGAATAAAAACGAAAATACATTTATATGGAACTGAAAAAGGAGGCAAGTTTTTCCTGCTAGGAACAGATATAAATGGACGTGACTTTTTTTCAAGACTTGTTGTTGGAAGCCGGATATCACTTTTTATAGGTTTTATAGCTATTTTAATTTCAGTTCCTTTAGGGCTTCTTTATGGCGGTATTTCAGGTTATTTTGGAGGCAAAATAGACATTGTTATGATGCGGCTAGCTGAAGCAATAATGTCTATTCCAAGTTTTTATCTTCTTATTATTTTAGCAGGTATTTTACCGGCGAATCTAAGTAGCACACAACGATTTATATTGATAACTGCAATACTGGCTTTTGTGTCATGGGCCTCTTTATCAAGAATAATAAGAGGCATGGTTTTATCAATAAAAACCAGGGAATACGTTCTTGCAAGTGAGGTAATAGGCCAGTCAAAAATAAATATCATAATAAAACATATACTTCCCCAAACATTAACATTCACAATCATTGCTGTTTCACTTTCCATCCCTTCATATATTTTGTCAGAAAGTGCATTGAGTTTTATTGGTTTGGGTATCCAGCAGCCTGATGCAAGCTGGGGGAATTTGTTGAAAGACGCACAAAGTTATATTGTAATAACTTCACGTCCCTGGCTTCTTGCAAGCGGTCTTATGATTTTTATTACGGTTCTTGCATACAATATTTTAAGCGACAAAATCCGAGACATTTTTGACAACACCCGCATATAATTCCACCTCCATAACTCAATATTTTTTATAACAAAAGAAAAAAAAGAGTATGGAAATAAGAAAAAAAAATGAAAGGTGGTATTTTATGAAGAAACAGGGTTTTACTTTAGCAGAAGTATTGATTACATTGGTAATCATCGGAATAATAGCGGCGATGACGTTACCATCGTTGTTAGGAGGTACGAATAAACAGGAGATAAAAACAGGTCTACAAAAAGCAATATCTGTCTTAAGCCAAACAATAACACTTCATTATGCACTAACAGGTGAAGATTTTTCTACAATAGGTTCACCAAGCGATGCAAAATTTAAGACCTATGTTGCTAATAGATTTAATTTAAAAGAAGCTTATGACGGCACAACTGGCAACTTTACAACAGCGGATAGTATAGAATATCAGTTTGGTACTACTTTTACTGGTGCATGTACGGCTGATAGACCTTGTAGTCTAACAGTTGATGTTAATGGTTCTAAGGGACCTGGCTCGCCTAATACCGATAGTGAAACTTCTTTACAGGATGTTAAAGATCAATTTAAATTATATGTATATGGTACAACAGTTCAAGCTGCTAGATATGAATGTCAAACGCCAGGTAACTTAGACACTTGCACTTCAACACCATCAACAGCATCAAAGTTGCTTGATGGTTCACTTGGTTAGTTAAAAACTCCAAACCAAACGTGGCGCCAATTTTACTTACTTTGTAGTAATTGTTTGGCGCCACGTTTTTATTTTTATTTATTTGGTTTTAGCCTTAAGGAGTAGGAGGATTAGGAGTATCGCTTCCCGTACAGCTATTACCAGATGTGGTTAAGCAGTCATCTAGAAAATCTGTTGCTAATGTTCTAGTAAAAGTACCACTCTCAGCAGGTTTTGATACAGTAAGATTTGTCCCGTATACATATATTTTAAATACATCTTTGACGTCATTTAAGGTGCTATCCGCGGTAGTTTCTTCTGCTGTTAGATTAGTAGTAACTATTGATGAATTAGTCGTTGCTGTTGGTCCTTTGTGTCCATTAACATCGACAAGTACAAAATTATCTGCTGATGCCACAGATGCGCCATCAGCACTTCCAAAGTCATAAACAATTCCATCCTGACCTACAACAACATCCTCATTAATATCTTTAGTAGTTAATCTTGCTTTTGCAAAATTTTCATAACTTGAAATTGTTCCAAAATCTTCACCTGTTAGTGCATAATGTAATGTTACGGCCTGGGATAACGTTGACATTGCTTTTTGAAGAGCTGTTTTTATCTCCTGTTTATTCGTACCTCCTAACAACGATGGTAACGTCATCGCCGCTATTATTCCGATGATTACCAATGTAATCAATACTTCTGCTAAAGTAAAACCCTGTTTCTTCATAAAATACCACCTTTCATTTTTTTTTCTTATTTCCATACTCTTTTTTTTCTTTTGTTATAAAAAATATTATAACAGTTTTTTTTTAAAGTTCAACCCATAATAATAAACTCCTTATTTTATTCCTTTTTCTTACTCACAAATACAATTCCCAATTAGTTCCATATTGAAACATTTCTCTTCAATTATTTTTTTAAAATTATTAAAATCATCGATTGTATCTATGCCAATTGTCTTTTTGTCTGTTTCAATAACTTTTATTTTAAGACCTATAGAAAGCGCTCTTAGCTGCTCAAGACTTTCTGATTTTTCAGTCATTGAGCTTTTATTATTTATTATTTGGAAAAGTGCTTCACGTTTATAGCCATATATCCCTATATGAGCATAATACTGTGCTGTATTGGGGTTTCTTTCATAAGGTATAGCAAAACGTGAAAAATACATTGCATGATTTTCGTTGTCAAAAACGCACTTAACAACATTCGGACTATTTATCTCAATTTTATCATTTGTTTTTCGTACAAGTGTTGCCATTTGACAACTATCATCTTTTTCAAGCACTTCAATTATTTTTTCAACATCTACAACATTTATCAAAGGTTCGTCGCCTTGTAGATTTATTATGTATTCAAAATCCCCATGGCGCTTCGCAACTTCACCTATCCTGTCACTTCCGCTTTTGTGGTTTTCTTCTGTCATTTCAACATTGGCACCAAATTCAACGCATTTTTTATATATACGTTCATCATCCGTTGCAACAATTACAACATCAGCATTTTTTACCATTAATGCTCGTTCGTATACATATTGAATAATGGGTTTTCCATTCACTTCAAGCAAAGGTTTACCATTTAAACGACTTGAATTGTATCGTGCCGGGATTATAATGGCAGCTTTTTTATTTTTACTATCTGATGATATTTGCATGCTTATCCCTTAACACAAATACATATCCATTCATTTTTTTGCTCAATTGAAAGAACATTTAGTTTTAATTCCTGAATTTTATTAATAACCAACTCTTTTTTCTCTTCCAAAATTCCACTTAATATTATTATACCATTTTTTTTCAAAAGTTGCTGCCATATATTAAGTTCATTTACAATTATATTATGCAATATATTTGCGACTATTATATCATACGTTCCTATGATATTTTTTGCAGTTCCTTCACATATTTTAACATTTTTCGCATTATTCATATTAACATTATCAATTGCAGTTTTTATTACACTTTCATCAATATCCACACCCAATACATCGTTGCAGCCTAAAATCGAAGCAATTATAGCAAGTATTCCGCTTCCTGTTCCCAAGTCTAAAAGTTTTAAGCAGGGATTTATTTTTAGCATGCCAGGTAAATATTCCTCAATTTTTTTTGCACACAAGCTTGTTGTCGCATGCGTTCCTGTTCCAAAGGCATTTGAGGGGTCTATTTTTATAACAATTTCATCTTCTTTTTTGTTATAATTTTCCCAGCTTGGGCATATAACAATATTTTCTGTAATATTAAATGGTTTCCAATTTTCTTTCCACTTTTTTGACCAATCCTCATTTTCAACAATTCGATATGAAAAACTATTTTCATTCTCAATGTATTCATTCATATCAAAATTTGTTGCAAAAAATAATTCTTTAAGATTTGAAACTATTTTTTGAATATCTGGTTTTTCATCAATGTATATTTTTAAAACATTTTTAAACTCTTTTGGTCTCAACTTGGAAAATGTAATCTCACCCTCGACAACCCCAAGAACATTATAATTTCCATAAAACCAGTCAACGATAAGTTCTTTTCCAATATTTTCTTCTTCTAAAAGACAACATATTTTCTCATCTTCAATAACAACATCTTCTGTTGTTTTTGTGACTAATGCTGCGGTTTCGGTTTTATTTTCTCCACTTCTCAATTTTAAAGGTATTATTACTTCATAAACATCCATTAAATATAAACACCCATTTTGCGAAATTTATTATAACGATGCTGAATAATATCAGCAGGTTTCATTTTATCAAATTCTGCCAATGATTTTAAAATCATATCTTTCATGTTTTTGGCAGTTTCGTTATAATTTGTATGAGCTCCACCAAGCGGTTCTTTTATAACGTCATCAATTATATTGTATTTTAATAAATCGCAAGCAGTAATTTTTAATGCTTCAGATGCTTCTTCAGCTTTGGTGGCGTCTCTCCATAATATCGAAGCACAGCCTTCCGGTGATATAACAGTATAATAAGCATGCTCTAACATCAAAACCTTATTGGCAACTCCAATGCCTAAAGCACCACCTGAGCAGCCCTCACCAGTTATTATTGCAATAATCGGCACCTTTAACTTTCCCATTTCTTTTAAATTGTATGCAATCGCTTCTCCCTGGTTTGTTTGTTCTGCTTTAATACCTGGATATGCCCCTGGAGTATCAATTAAAGTCACAATAGGCAGGTTAAACCTATTTGCATGCTCAAATAATCTCAATGCTTTACGATATCCTTCAGGCTGAGGCATCCCAAAATTGTATTCTAAATTTTCTTTTGTATTTTTTCCTTTTTGTGTGCCGACCAACATAACGCTTCTGTTACCAATATGACAAACACCGCCTATCATGGCTCTATCATCAGAACCATGTCTATCGCCATGAAACTCAATAAAATCCTCAGTGATTAAATTAACATAATCTAAAAAATTCGGCCTATTTGGATGTCGGGCTATATGCATTTTTTGAAACGGTTTTAAGTTTGCATATAACTCGCATTTATAATCATGAGCTTGACTTTCCAAAATTTTAATTTCAGAGGTCAAATCAAGTCCTGACTTTTCACTCATTTGTTTTAATTCGTTAATTTTATTTTCAATTTCACTAACTTGTTTTTCAAAATCCAATGCCATTTTTACTTTCCCTAAAATTATAATTATTACTTTGAATGAATTGATAGAAGTTTTGAAAAAATACTTCTCAATTCTTCTCTTCGGGCTACAATATCAACCTGACCGTATTTTAAAAGATATTCTGCAGTCTGGAAATCCTCAGGCAATTTTTGACGAATTGTTCCCTCGATAACACGACGACCTGCAAAACCAATACGCGCACCTTTTTCTGCAATAATTATATCGCCAATAGTTCCAAAACTTGCAGTAACGCCTCCAAAGGTTGGTTCTGTTAAAAGAGTCATATATAAAATACCTACATCATTAAGTTTTGAAACAGCAAGACTTGTTTTAGCCATTTGCATTAAACTTAAAGCACTTTCCTGCATACGTGCACCACCTGATGCTGTTATTACAAGAACGGGCAATTTTGTTTCCAATGCTTTTTCCATAAGCAAAGTCACTTTTTCACCAACAACAGACCCCATTGAACCGCCCATAAAATCAAAATCCATAACTGCTGCAAGTAATTTATAGCCATCTATTTTTGCTTTTCCACATATTATTGCATCATTTAATTTTGTTTTTTCTTGTGCTGCTTCAATTCTTGATTTATAACTTTGAGTGTCAACAAATGATAAAGGGTCAGTTGGTTTAATATTTGTAAAAAGTTCGCTAAAACTATTTTCATCAAATAACTGACTTATCCTGGTTCTTGCATTTACACGGAAATGGTAATCACATTCAGGACATACATGCTCATTAGCTTCAAACTCTTTCTTAGGTATCTGAAGTCCGCAATTATAACATTTTACCCATAACTGACCTACTCTGTCATCTATTTCAACATCTTTTGGTCGGGCTAGTTTTTGTTGTTCTTTTCGTTCTATAAACCAATCTTTAAGTGACTTGTTTTGCACTTTTCCTCCCTAAAATTAATCATTTTTTTTATTTTTTTAATTATATATTAAAAAAAGTTTAATTACAATTTTACTTCATAAGTATAAAAAATAAAAAAAAATAATCAATAGGCTGTAAGAGCAAATGTCAAAGTAGTATATTTGCATAATTCTTTTTTTTGATATAATTAAGTAATGTTTTTAGATAAAGTAAAAATTAAAGTTGAATCAGGCAATGGTGGCAACGGAATGGTTGCTTTTCGCAGGGAAAAATATGTAGATAAAGGTGGACCCTATGGAGGTGACGGAGGCCGTGGTGGAGATATTTATTTAATTACCGATAATAACATATCAACTTTGCTTGATTTTAAGTACAAAAGCATTTTTAAAGCACAAAATGGTGAAAACGGACGTACTAAAAACCAACATGGAAAAGGCGGAGAAGACTTATATATAAAGGTGCCTTTGGGTACTGTTGTTAAAGACGTAAATAATAATCTGACCATTGCCGATTTAAAAGAAGTAGGTCAAAAAGTTCTTATTGCAAAAGGAGGTCGTGGAGGAAGAGGTAATTCTCGTTTTGCAACTCCGCAAAAAAGAGCACCTCAGTTTTGTGAACCCGGCGAACCAGGTATAACTCGAGAACTTGAACTTGAACTTAAACTTATTGCAGATGTCGGACTTTTAGGAATGCCAAATGCCGGTAAATCAACTTTTATTTCTGTTATAAGTGATGCAAAGCCGAAAATAGCAAATTATGCTTTTACAACATTAAAACCCAATTTAGGTGTTGTAAAAAAACAAAACGGTGATTCTTTTGTTGTTGCTGATATCCCCGGAATTATTGAAGGTGCCTCATCAGGTGTCGGACTTGGATTTCAATTTTTAAGACATGTGGAAAGATGTCGTTTTTTAGTCCATATTATTGACGCATCAAGCGATAATCCGCTTGAAAATTATCACAAAATTAATGAAGAATTAAAAAAATATAGCGAACATTTAAGCAATTTATACCAAATAATTGCATTAAATAAAATTGACTTAATTAATGAAGAATCACAACTATCTTTATTGAAAGAATTTCAAAAAATAAATAATGATGTCTTTTTAATTTCCGCAGCTACAAAAGAAGGGGTAAAAGAACTTTTAAACTTTATAACATTAAAAACAACTCAAATTGAAAAATCTAATTTAGAAATTGATATTGATTTTGATAATATTGCAAACAAAAATGATGATAGTGAATTTTATGTGCAAAAACTTGGCAAAAATTGCTACTGTGCAGATGGAGGTAAAATAAGACGTCTTGTATCGGTTACCGATGAACGAAATCTTGACCAAACATATAGACTTCATAATATTTTGGATGCAATGTTAGTTTTTGATGCTTTAAAACAACTTGGCTTAAAAGACGGCGATTCTGTTTTTGTCGGTGGACGAGGTAATTTTTATGAAGGCTATCTTGTTAATATTGAAACATCAAAAAATAATGAGAAAAAAGCTATCATTGATAGATCTAAATTCAACACTTGTGAGAATAACAATTTAAATTCGACAATTAAGGGTAATCATACTATCGAATTTATATACTACGATTAGGTGAATATATTATCATAGTGTTTATTGAATTTCATTTTTGTTTTGGTATACTAAAATAAGTTATAATAAAAGTAGATATTAATAGAAGAGATGTAAAGGATAATTAATAATGCAAAAAAATCAACAAGTCGGATTTTTTATTGTAATAGGAGTTCTAACAGTCGTTTTATTTTTAATGCTTTTAAGCGGAACGACAACAAATACTATTGAAATATCATATTCAAATTTTGTAAATAAAGTACAATCAGGTGAAATTGCAAAAGTTGAAGTAGCAGGTAATACTATTTTATCAGAACCAAAAGTACAACCTAAAAAAAATGTAGCGATTGTAAAACAAACATCAGCACCTGCTCCAAAAGTTATTTATAAAACCGAAGCACCAAACAACGATTCAACTTTAATGCCAATGTTAAAACAAAATAACGTTGATATTTCGGTTAAAAAAGTCAATGAACCAATAAACTTTTTTAGCTGGATTGGTACATTCTTGCCATTGCTTTTCTTAATCGGAATAATGATAATTATATTTAAAACAATACAAACAGGCGGCTCACAGGCTATGTCATTTGGGAAAAGCAAAGCCAAATTGATGCAGGATAAAGTAAAAATTACATTTAAAGATGTAGCTGGCATTGATGAAGAAAAACAAGAACTTGAAGAAATCGTGGATTTTTTAAAAAATGGTGAAAAATATATAAAACTTGGAGCAAAAATTCCAAAGGGTGTTTTGCTTGTGGGTTCTCCAGGTACTGGTAAAACATTAATGGCAAAAGCAGTAGCCGGGGAAGCAGGAGTTCCTTTCTTTTCTATTTCAGGTTCGGATTTTGTTGAAATGTTTGTTGGGGTTGGAGCTTCCCGCGTTCGTGATTTATTTGAACAGGCGAAAAAACATCAACCCTGTATAATATTTATCGACGAAATTGATGCTGTAGGTCGTCAAAGAGGTGCAGGATTAGGCGGTGGACATGATGAGAGGGAACAAACACTAAACCAGCTTTTGGTTGAAATGGATGGATTTGATGAAACAATTAATGTAATTGTCATTGCTGCAACTAATCGTCCTGATATTTTGGATAATGCGCTTTTACGTCCCGGTCGTTTTGACAGACAAATTGTTATAAATCGACCTGATGTAAACGGTCGAGAGCAGATACTTGAAGTGCATGCAAAAAATAAGCCTTTGGATGAAGATGTTGATTTAAAAGTAATTGCAAAAAGAACGCCAGGTTTTACAGGTGCTGATTTACAAAACGTATTAAACGAAGCAGCTCTTTTAGCAGCAAGGTATGATGGTTCTAAAATAACTATGGAAAATATGGAAGAAGCTATTGATAAGGTTATAGCAGGACCTGAAAAGAAAAGCCGCATTATTTCAGATGAAGAAAAAGAAAATACGGCATACCATGAAGTTGGACATGCACTTTTAGCAAAATTACTTAAAAATTCTGACCCTTTACATAAAGTGTCAATCATCCCTCGTGGCATGGCATTGGGCGTTACAATGACTTTGCCTGAAAAAGACCACTTAACATTAAAAAAATCACAATTACTCGATAAAATCACAATGTTACTTGGCGGGCGTGTTGCTGAAGAAATTATATATGGTCCTGAGTCCATCACAACAGGTGCGCAAAATGATTTAGAAAAAGTTTCAAACTTAGCAAGAAAAATGGTTACAACTTGGGGTATGTCAGAAAAAATGGGAAATATGGCCTATGGAAAAAGTGATGAACATGTTTTTATGGGCAGAGATTTTGGACATACCCGCGATTTTTCAGAAGACATTGCCGCTCAAATTGATAAAGAAGTTAAAAAAATAGTTGATGAAAACTATGAAAGAGCTAAACACTTACTAAGCAAAAATCGTGACATGCTTGATACCATTTCAAAAGAACTTCTTGAAAAAGAAACTATTGATGAGAAAGAGTTTGAAGAATTAATGAACAAAATTAAATCCGAACGTAATTGGTAAAAAAACAGCTTAGTTTTATTTAATTTTGGATGTCTTATTGGGACCGTTAAACACCGTTTCGCAATTTAACAATTGCTTCACTCCGTTAGGTTTTTCGCACGGCCTCACGCTTTTCCTCACAATCAGGCACGACGAATCCACTGCCACAGGCGTGAAAATGTGTTAAAAGAAGCCGACAGCACGAAAAACTTTGAGCTTAAAGTAAATTAAGAGCAATACTACAAGCTTAGTACTGAGTATATTTTCAAGAACATACAGCTCACTTATCAAAATTTGACATTCCTACAGTGTTCAATAGTTTTTTCTCCCGTTTGTATTTCACTGGAAACTTTGTGTTAAACTAAACTAAATGACAAACTCGATTTTGATTACGCTATTTTTATTGCAGCTTTTATAACTTCACTATTTTTATGCATAATTAAAGCTTTTTCAGTTTCACAAAGTGAAAAAGTTTTAGTAATTAGTTTACCAACATCAACTTTTTTTTCAATAATTAAATCAAGAGCCATTTTAAAATATTTTGGAGTATGATGAAATATTGATAAAACTTTTATTGAATCATAATGTAAACGAGATGTTTCAACAGAAAACTTAGTTCCTGATTTACACCCACCAAACAAATGAACAGTTCCACCTCGACGCACAAGTTCAAACATTTGTTCCCATACTTCTGGCAAGCCTACACATTCAAATGCTACATCCAATCCTTTTTCTTGAGGTGTAAATGATAAAAATATTTTTTTAGGATTTTTATACTTAGTTAAATCAATAACTTCATCAGCACATCCAAATTCTTTGGCAAGTTTAAGTTTTAAAGGATTTCTACCAGCAGCGATAACCTTTGCCCCTTTAAGTTTAGCAAGTTTTACAAACATTAAACCTATTGGACCTAAACCAATGACCCCGACTGTATCACCTTCTTTTATCCCTGTTTTTTCAATTCCATGAACAACATTTGCTAAAGGTTCTGCAAATGCAGCATATTCAAATGGCAACTCATCAGGGATGTGATACAAATTCTTTTCAACAATCAATTTTGGAATATTGATATACTCCGCATAAGCACCATTTAAAAGGTTTAAATTTTCGCATAAATTATATTCTTCTTTTTTACAGAAAAAACATTTTCCGCAAGGTGCACTATTGGCTGCAACAACCCTATCGCCGACTTTTAAATTCTGGACATTTTTACCAACCATTTCAATAGTACCTGCAAATTCGTGTCCAAATACAGAAGGAATATTTTTAATTAGCACAGGATGTCCTCTATCATATGTTTTTACATCAGTACCACAAGTTAAGGCTGTATCTATTTTTACCTGAACTTCACCATCTTTTGGGTCTTCTATATTAATTGTTTCATATTTTATGCATTTTGGGGCATAAAAATTTATTGCATGCATTTTTTTCATATTTTTATAAAGGCTTTCATTATTTTATTATCTATTGTATCGCAAACTGCTTGATTAATATTATCTATATTGTATTCTTTGGATAATCCTTCAACTTTTACTTTTTTATTTTCCAATAAACACAAGGCTTCTTTAAGCTCTATTGGAGAAGGCGAATAACTTCCCAATATAGTAAGTTCACGATAATATATTTGATTATTGGCATATCCTATGGCATCATCATTAATTGATGAAAATACAACTATTTTACCGCCATCCCGAACACTTTTCAAAGCAAAATCTAGTGCACTTTTAGCGCCTGAAGTCATAAAAACACAATCGACTCCGTACCCCTCTGTCATCTGTTTTATCTTCCCTGCTGTTAAATCATCATTTTCAAAAAGTAAATTATTAATATTTAAATTTTCAAGATTTTTTAATCTTTGCTCAATTAAATCCACACCTATTACATTCATATTATAAGAATTTAAAGCTTGAGACATTATGTAACCAATTGAACCTAACCCTATGACAAGAACTCTATCGTTTGAGATTAAATCAGCTCTTTTGATTGCTCGAACGCAGCAAGCCAATGGCTCCATAAAAGAAGCCTCAGCTAATGTTAAATTTTTAGGTTTAGAAAATACTGTATTTTTTAAATGCGCTTCGCTTACATAAATATATTCAGAAAATCCTCCTGGCACTATGTTCGATTTTTTAAACTCCTTACACATTGAATAGTTTTGGTGTTTACAATAAATACATTCAAAACATGGAACGTGATGAGCAACAACAACAATATCATTAATTTTAAAATTAGTTACGTCGCTATTTAGGTTTACGATTTTTCCTACAACTTCATGACCGATTGTACTATTCGTGGCAGATGAGGTATGTTTAATTTTAACAATATCTGAACCACATAAACCACATCCTAAAACCTTAACAATTGCACCTTTGTGATTAAAATTATCATCAAAAAAAGGAATTTCTTTAATTTCAAGTTTACTATTAATTAATTGAACTGTTTTCATTTTTTTAACTACTTGACTACACTTTCAAATACTTTATTTTTTAGCATACATATGCAAAGTTACGTCAATAATTAAAATACGTTTATCTTTTTGATATGGTGAAATGTCAATAGTATTTATATTAATAAGATAAGGGTATATAAATAGTTCATTTAGAAACTTTTGAAATTCAACATATGGCCCTATTAATGATAACTTAACACCACAAGCATTATAAGCATTAGGGTCGTTTGTAATAATTACATCATTTGTTAAATTCTCAATATAGTCAACTTTTCTCAATTTTAATTCATTTTTTAATGCCATATTAGTTATTTCTTCAAGCATACCATTTAATGCAAGAAGAGAATTGCTATAAGCATATTCCGGCTTATAAATATTCTTGTGTTCAAGATTTTCATATTTCATATTTTCAAGATTCTGGCGTTTTTGAACTTCCATATATTTAATGTTTAAATCACTAATTTTTGACTCCATTTCAGAAATACGGCTAATATTACTACTAACAGTTTGCACTTTAGGTATTATTTGGTAGATACAAAATGCTATCACCAATAATATTACGAGGAAATATAAATAATATGCTTTTAAAATCTTCACCACTTAAATTCACCCTTTTTAATTTTTTTATCGAGTTGGCATTTGTTTTGGTGGTGCTGAAACCGGTTCCATCTTAGGATTAACAGAAGCAACACCACTACGAGCTTTATTTTTATTATCGTCATTTTGATTATTTTGAGAATCATTACCAGTATCAGAGGTTGATTTTGCTAAAACTTCATTATATTTAGCATTCGATAATTCAAATACATATAATTGACCGCCATTGTTATATAGACTATCAACATTTTCTGAATCTTTATATTCCAATTTTGTTAACAAAATATCAGAATCTAAAACCATACTTTTTACATTTTTAAAGAATTCGTATACAACACTAACTGAAACAGCTTCGCCTTTAATCAAAACAGCACCAGTTGAATCTGTATAATATTTGGTTAGCCACAAATTATGCGGTTTATCTATTGATATTGAATCATAGTATAACTTTTCCATTCTGTTATTCTGAAGCATATCAAATTGTATTAATCGTATATCAACTTTCTTTGATGCCCCAGCAAAATTACTTAATTTTTTGTCTAACTCAGCAGCTTCATTAGAATATTTCTGCACAATCTTATCTTGAGCGTTGATTGTATATGTAAGCAAGAAAAATACACCGCAAAATATTATAAAAATGCTAAGAACAACAGCTAATATTATACTTTGCATAAGCCTATTTGTAACAACAATCACTTGCCCTTTAAACTCAACAGTTACAGTTTTATCCTGATTATCAATATTTGTATTCGAAAAATTCAAAGGATAAATATTTGATACATAACTATAGACAGAAACACCAACAGCTTCTGGAGTAATTTTATTTACATATTCAGGCAATATGTTTAAATTGGCTTTAGTAACTGGATAAGATGAGTATTTATTTTTTTCAATAAAGCCTATTTCACCATTAAAATTAAGTTTAGTTGCTAAAAGTTCAGCGCTTACATTTTCAACTTCGCTTACAATAAGCATAGCTTCTGACGGATTTGATTCTATTGATTCATTTATAGCATTTATAATATTTTGATAAATTTCCAAATCATCATAGGATTGAATAGGCATTGGAATTTCTGTATAATTATTCCAATCTTCACCATTTAATGTAAATATGCAAAAAGAGTTTGGAGAAATTAAAATAACATTTGTTTGAACATTAGCTTTAAAATATTTAGACCAAATCAATCCACGAATTAATGCACTGTTTGATGTTTCAATGGCAACAATATTACAACCCATTTCTTCTAAAATTTCCTGGGTTTTGAGAACCACATTTTCTTGTATAGCACTTACAACATAGCGTATTTTGTCAGGATTTGTTTCATCCTGTTTTAAAAGTTTAAAAAAGCTAACCTTTGGTGTTGTTGTACGAATTACATAATTATTTTCAGCTTCAGATAATATAGCTGTCTCAACTTCTTCATTGGACAAATCAGACGGCATATCCATAAAGTCAAAGTATACATTTGGCAAACAAACTATAACATCACTGTCTTTTGGTTCAATCAATATTTCCTTAAAAAGGCTTTCCAAAGTTTCCTGAAAATTTATAAAATCTTCAATTTCGCGCATTCTTGAATCATAGGCAACATGAGCATTTGCATATTTTACAACTTCATGTGTTGAAGGATTAATCTGTATTATTTCAACCATTCCATTTAATGATACATTAATACCAATATAATTTTTCTTCTTAACCTCAAAAAATTTAGATATTGTTTTAATTATGTCCATGCTTAACTCATACTTACTCACCTATAAACTAATTTACATGTTAACATATTAATTAAAAAAATCCAATAAAAACTTTAAAAGTTTATCTATTTAATGTATGATTAATATAATTAATATACAAATTAAAATGAGCAAAGTATGGAAAATAATAATATTGTATACGGCAAAAACGCCGTTATTGAACTGTTAAAGGCAAAAAAACGTACTATAAATAAAATTCTTATTGCAAAAAATTTGCATATTGATGCAAAAATAAACCAAATTTTTGACCTTGCACGAGAAAATAATGTTTTATACAGTTTAACGCAAAAAGAAAATATTGATAGACAATTTAAAGAAATCGTTAAACATCAAGGTGTCGCGGCTTTTGTATCACCTGTTGAATACATTGATTTTTATAAGTTTATTGAAAATAATAAAGAAAAAATTAGTTTAAACTGCTTAAAACTAATTATTTTAGATGGCGTTGAAGATCCTTATAATTTAG
>OIGD01001958.1_pt1 | contig 17571 bp, 13 predicted proteins | sample 1582211 | NCBI WGS metagenome assembly OIGD01 (sample SAMN04414078, study PRJEB24778) | human gut metagenome | material: faecal | host: Homo sapiens
TCCCGCGACACGGGTCTGTCCGAAGCAACCGTCAAGCGTGCCATCCAAGACCTCATTACCGCCGGCTGGCTGCAAAAAGAACCCCGTCTCCGAAGAAACGGGGCAAGGAGTAGCAATCTGTACCTGCTGAAGCATTGAAAACGGGGAGGACATCCGCAAAAAATGGGCTGTCGCAAAAAGCAATTTTCATGCCAAGACGGAACTCTGCCTCCGCGCTGACCCCTGCCCCGGTTCACCGTGAGCGGGGAAGGGGAAGGACCCACTTGAAAAATACAACTGGAGAAAAGATTGTTTCTGTGCATCTTTTTTTGAAACCCTGACAGGTTTTGTCAGGGTTTTCTGTTATCATGGGGGCAAAGGAAACAACAAGGAGGATAAAAGTTATGAAAAAAGAAACAGATTGTTCCTTTGAAACCGAAGCTGCAATGCTTGCGGAAAATCTGCTGGCAATATCGGAAAAGCTCCGAATTGCGCAGCAGAAGCTCCGGATGCTGCAACGGCTTTACACGACGGCGCGTGCGGCGTGCCCTGGAGAGGGCTGCTGTCACTGTGATCGGGAATCGGAACCGGATTGGTGCCTTCGGGCGCCGGATTTTTGCAAAGGAAAGGAGAGAGAAGCAAATGAAAATGGCTGATTCGGAAAGGCTGTCTGCGGTGCTGTTTTCCGGCAGGGTCGGGGGACGGAGACTGGAAATCCGGACTGCGCAGACTTTTGAGACGACCGCAGAAGCGGGCGGTGGGGAACACACGCTGTCCCGGCAGAACAGCCGCTGCGTTCCGCTGCCGGACGGGGTTCTGGTGGAAACGGTTCTGCCGTCCCTGGAAGCCGGCGGGCGCGTGACCTTCCGGGTGCGCTCACGGTTTGGCGGAGTGCTGCACCGGACGGCTTGGATGGTGGATGCGGACGGCAACTGTTCCGACCGGGTTCTGGTGGAACGCCGCCGCGGGATGGGCGGGGATACGGTATCTCTTGTGCCGGATGTCGGCTGGCTGCGGAATACCGGGCGAAGCTATCCGGTGGTGCTGCAACTGGGAATCCGTTCGGCACGGTCTGACCTTTTGCTGTTTGACACAGATGCCGGAAAACCGGATGGTACGGTAGCTGTGGACGGGGACGGTGTGCCGGTGCGGATTTGCAGGGGCTCCGGGCAGAGACAAAAACGCGACCGGGTTCTGCGGGTGACACTGCCCTGCCTGAATTTCCCGCTTTCACCCCGGGATGGGGCATATCGGCTGTGCCTGTGCCGGACGAACGTTCTGTCCCCGCTGTCCGGGCCGCTGCCTGTGGTTGCGGTTGGATCGCCGGATGGGGAAGAAGGGGACTGCATGCCGGAGGTCCCGGAGAAGCTGCTGTCGGGCGCGGCGGCAGAGGGGTTCCGGCTCCGGCTCTGCCGGGAAGAAAAGACCGGATATTTTCCCGCGCCGTCCGGATGTGAGACGGCAATCCGCCTGCCCTCCGGGGCTGCGGTTCCTATGACGCGAAAGCGGCGGGAACGCGGCAGCGATGCGATTCTGTCCTGCGGGACCCTTGGTCCTTTCGGTGCTTACGGTATCCACCCCGGAACGGGTGCGTTTGAGATGCGGCTGAACGACGGCTTTGCCGATCCGGCGCTGTCCCTGCCGGTTCGCCTTTGCTATTCCTCCGCAGACCGTGACTGCACGGAGCGAAACCGCCGGGTCGGCTCCCTGGGGCACGGGTGGCGCCTGGAGCCGGAACGGAACGGCTTTTGGGGATGGCTGAGCCTTTGCAGGCGCTACCGCATCGGACGCTCCGGTCGAAGAATCACATCGCTGACAGACCGGAGCGGGCAATCCTGGCTTCTGGATTATCGCGAGGGCAGGCTCGTATCCCTGACGGCGCCGAACGGCGGAAAGACGGAACTGCTGTATGAGACGGCGCGGGCGGGAAATCAATCGGAGCCCCGGCTGTGCGGGGTAGCTTACCCGAACGGGGCGGCGGTTGGCATCACCTATTGTGCGGATGTCCCGTCAATGGTCACGCTTTCGGGACCGAACATTGGGCGTGCCCCGACTACACGGTTGGAATGGGACGGGTGCCGCCGCGTGGGGCGCATTGATACCGTAACGCCGGACGCAAAGCAGGAAAAGAATGCCTGCGGCGTGCCCCGGCCGGTTCCGGCTGCCTGCATTGCGTTCCGGTATCTGCCGGTTGGCACTGCGGTGTGCCGGTATGAGACGGATGAGAGCGGCAGGACGGTCTGCATCTCTCGGACTGTATGGCATCCGGGTGACCGGGTTCCGCCGGTCGATTTGTCCGCAGCAACGGAGCCCCTCGGGCAGATGCCGGAATACAGGGGTGTTGTCAGAGATCCGTCCGGCAGAATTTGCGAAGCGGAAGTGCCGGGCGGAGGCAGTCTTGTCTGCCGGTATAACGGATTCGGTGATCCGGTGCAGCTTGTGCGCGGGGACGGACAGACCGTTACGCTTTATGAGGATGCCTTCCGGAACCGAACCGGGATTGCGTTTGGCCGGACACAGCTTGCGGACTATACCTACCGTCCGGAAACCAACCGGCTGCTGCGGGTGCACTATGCGAACGGGCAGAGTGTTTCGTTTGATTACGACAGCAGAGGGAACCTTTCGCAGGTGGAGGAGAGCTGTGACGACGGGGTGTCGGTCTGCGTGGAAACAAACGTGTATGACGCACGAAACCGCCTGATCTGCCGGACTGACCGAAAAAACGGGCGGCGGACGGAACGGATGTATGACGGGGAGCGTGTGACGGAATACCGGGAGACGGCGGACGGCGACGGAGAGAACCGGATGCTGTTCGGAATCCGGTATCAGTATGATGCCTGCGGGGCTCTGCGCGGGAAGCGGTATCTTCTGCCGGGCGGCGTGAAATGGACCGACCGGGACAGTATCAGACGTGCCCTGAAACCGGCAGCGGCAGGAGACAGTCTGGTGGATCCGGATCCGACTTCCCGCCGGGACGGATACGGCAATCTGCTTCTGCGAAACGGTGTCATCTTTCGGTACGGCGACACGGAACGGCATGACCTGCTGACCGATTATGGCGATGTACCGATTCCGCATGATGCCGTCGGCAATCCCCTGGAGCTTTGCGGGCAGAAGCTCGGGTGGGAGCGCGGAACCCGGCTGGTGTCCTTCGGAAAGAATGTCTACCGTTATTGCCCGGACGGTCTGCGGATCGAAAAAAGCGAAAACGGGCGCCGCCACCGCTATTTCTATGACGGAGACAGGCTGGTCGCAGAGCAGATCGGGAATGCATATTCGGGGGACATCCTTCGGTTGCTGCTGTTTCTTTATGACCGGAACGGGACGGTTTGCGGCTTCCGGGACGGAGCGGCGGAATACCGGCTGCTCCGGAATCCGGCAGGGGATGTGGTTGCCTTGCTGGATGCAAAGGGGAATGCGCTTGCACGGTATGCATATGATCCCTTCGGGGAGGTGCTTTCCATAACGGATGCGAACGGGCGACGGGTGCTTTCGTCCGATCATCCGGGAAATCTGAACCCGTTCCGTTTCCGTGGGTATTTCTACGATGCGGAAACCGGGTGGTACTGCATTCGCGGCAGATACTATTACCCAAGGCTTGGGCGGTATCTCTCGCCGGATGTGGATGGGCTTGCCGGTCTGAGTGCCTTCCCCCGAAAATGGAATCTGTTTGCGCTTTGAGCTTTTCCGGGTGCGGGGCAATTGCCGCACCCGGATTTTTTTATTTTTTTCGGAAACCCTGACAGGTTTTGTCAGGGTTTTGTGATAAGATGGTGGTACCGGGCAGGGATGGAGCAGGCGCCGGCTCTGCTGCCCGGGATGAAAAATCAGAAAGGAACAGAAAAAATGAATCAGAAGGAAAAAACACTTTTTATTGAACTCTGCCGGTTCCGGAATCCGGACAGGCGTCGGCTGGAACGGCTTCTTCGCGGCGGATCTGCCACGCCTGCTGTGCTCGGAATGCTCTTTGCAAACCGAATGGCAGGGGTTGCCTGCCGGACGCTGACCGACACGGGTCTGCTCTCCCTGGTTGACCGCGAATTCCGCAACGCAATCAGCGGGGCTGCAACGCTCAACCGGCGGCGGAATCAGGATTACTTCGGCAGCCTGCGGTACCTCTCCGGTGAACTGGATGCCTGCGGGGTTCCGTATGCACTGCTCAAGGGGGCATACCTTTGCGGGTGGTACCCGGAGGGCTGCCGGACGTCCAACGATGCGGACGTGCTGGTGGCTCCGGAGGACGTCGGAAAGATCAGTGCGCGGCTCCGCCTTGCCGGGTTCCGGCAGGGGTATCTGCGCGACGGGAAATTTGTGCCGGCGTCCCGTGGGGAGATCATCGAATCGAAAATGACGCGGGGCGAAACGGTCCCTTTTATCCGGGAGACCCGGCTGGCATATCTGCCGTATCTGGAGGTCGACCTGAATTTCTCGCTCGATTACAGGAACAGCGATGCCGACGCATTGCGCGGAATGCTGGCGGCAGGGGAGCGCCGGAGGTTCGGAAACACAACGGTCCGGACGCTGAACCCGCAGGATTTCATCCTGCATTTGTGCGCGCATCTCTACAAGGAAGCCACCACACTCCCGTGGGTCCGGATGAAGCGCGACATGACCTTTTATAAGTATGCGGATCTGTACGCGCTGATGGCGGATCTGCCAAAGGAGGAGCGCGCGGCACTGGCGGAGCGTGCAGCGCAGCTGGGCATCCGCACGGAGATGATCTACTGCCTCCTCAGCGTGGATGCTTTCTACGGAACGGGCTACGCTGCGGACCTGCACCCGACCGAAGCGGAAATCATGGCGCTCTGCGGAGTTCTGGCACCTGCGGAGAAAAAGCAGTACCGGTACAGTGAGCCGGACCCGGTTGTGCGCTTCTTTGCCCCGGATCGGATGAAGCTGCTGCAGGAGGCGGAGACATGAGCGGACGACTGAATCTATACCCGCACGGGACAACCGGGAAACTGATCGTTTTCTGCGGGCTGGACGGCTGCGGGAAAAGCACCGCAATCCGGCAGATGCAGGCGCGTCTGCTGGAGCTGGGCGAGCCGGTATTCGTAACCAAACAGCCGACGCCTGCCCTGCGAGAGACCGGAATTTTCAGAACCTTTACGGATCAGCAGAATCACAGTCAATACGATTACCGCGCCCTGTCGCTGATGGCGGCGGCAGACCGGCTCCAGCACGTCAGGGCAGAGATTCTGCCGCGCCTGCGGGAGGGACAGACCGTTCTGTGTGACCGTTATTTCTACTCCTGCCTTGCCAATCTGCGGGCAAGAGGATACGGTGCAGACCGATGGATTTACGAAATTGCCGAAAAGCTTCCGCGCCCGGATTACGCATTCTTTCTGGATCTTCCGGTGGAGACTGCAGTGGCGCGTGTCCGCAGCCGACCGGAGGAACGGGACCGATACATCGATATGGAGCTGCAATTCCGCCTGCGGGAGGAATACCGGCGGATCTGCTTCGACTGCGGCGGTATTCTGATGCGGTCGGATCACGGGGTCGAGGATTCCTGCGAGGCAATGTGGCAGGCTGTCAGACCGATGTATCCGGAGAAATGAGGAGGAAAAAACATGGAAATCAATGAAAAAACCACAGAAGGGCAGGTGCTGGACATTCTGGCGGATCTGGCACTGACGAAACCGACGCCGGAGATGACGCTGCTGGGAGATCTGCAGCTGGACAGTCTGCGTCTGGTGATGCTGCTGGTCACACTGGAGGATACCTTTGCAATCGAGCTGGACGAATCGGATATGGATCCGTTCGCGCTGGTTACCGTACAGGATGTGATCGACCTTGCACAGAAGTATACGGGGGAGGTGAAGGACGATGGCTGATTGCGTGCAGCTTGCTTACGAATACCCGTGGTTCGCCTTTACGCAGGGAACCGCTGCCCCGTGTATCGCCCTGCGGAATCATCCGACGGCGTACAATGCGATTCTGAATCAGTGCACCACGCTGTCCTGCACGCGCAGGTTCCTGGACGGCTTCACCACGCCGCAGGTCGGGGTTCCGCGTCTCAATATTCACAGCTTCCCCTGCATCGAACGGTACGGCGTTTCCAACCGGTTTACCCATCAGCAGTCCCGTGAGATCATCAAGCAGATGCTGGACGAGGGCTTTTACATCTATTTCAACGGTGTGGATGACTATTTCCTGCCGGGCAAGAGCTGGTACGGCATCCGGCATATGTGGCATGACGGCATTCTGTGCGGCTATGACGACAACGACGGCAGCTACAGCATTGCCGCTTATGACAGCGACTGGGTTTTCCGGCTGATCCGGCTCCCGCAGGACTGCTTCCGGGAGGGGCTGCTTTCCGGCATTTCGCAGAAATGGTACGGCAATCTGACCGCCTACCGGGTCAAGCCGGACGAGGTGAAGCTGGACGAGCGGCAGATGCTCCGGTATCTGCGGGCGCATGTGGATGCGGACATGGAGCGCTTTCCGCTGACCGAGCAGGGAAATGTGGAGGGCATTGCGGTGCAGGGCTTTCTGGCGCTCTATATCGGAAAGCTGATGGACGGGAGCATTCCCGCCGACAAAATGGATTGGCGCGTGCTTCGCCCGGTCTGGGAGCATAAGCTCTGTATGCTCGACCGGCTGGAGGCTTTTGAAAAGCTGCGCGGCTGGGAACCGGAGTTCAGCACGCGCTACCGCCCGCTGGTGGATGCCGCCAACCGGGGACGGATGATGTACGCGGTCTACCATAAGAACCGCCGTCCGGGGCTTTTGGAGAACGTTCGGAAGGGACTGCTGGACGGGAAGGAGCAGGAGCGCGCGATTCTGTGCGATTTCATCCGGAAAACGGAGGAAACGACATGAGGCTGTGGTGCATACCGAAGGAAAAGCTGCTGATCCTTAGGACTGATCTGACGGTTCCCTGTCCAGAATTTTGACAGCAGACCCATCTGAGTTATTCGAAGAACTCCAACCTGGCACCGATTTTGTTTCCAGACAGTTCGCTTACCATACAGGATAAGTTACAGGTGAATACAACAAGATGACATAACTTTATATTGCAAACAAAATAATATAAAGCAAAAATAAGATCAGGTAGAGCTAACTCCACAATAAAAAACAATACGTTTCAGCCGCTCCTTCGGGTGCGGCTGTTTTTTTGTCTCCCATCCAAAACCAGACAAACTGCCGGAATTCCCCTTCGCACAGAAAACGAAACAGATTCTGCCAGAATATTTTTACCATGACAGCAGTTGTCCACATTACCCTTTATAATACAGGTACAACCGAGCAAAAAACAAAAGAAAGGAGAAATCTCATGAAAGATGCACAGATCGTTTTGGAAAGGCACGAGCAACGTATCCGAACCATTGAAAGGGATATTTCAGACCTGAAAGCGGTGCAGGCGGAGATTCGCGCGATGAATGAAGCGCTTGTTACTCTGGCTACCGAGCTCAAGCATACGAACGAGCATTTGTCGCGGCACGAGCAGAAAATCGACGCGATTGAAGGTCAGCCGAAAATGCGTATGCAGCAAATCGTTACCGCGATTATTGCGGCTCTTGCAGGCGGGTTGATCTCGGCGGTCATCGGCATGATTCTTGCATGAGAAGCGGTATCATGAATCTGAAAGAATTTATCAAGCCCGAGCTTCTCATCCTGATTCCCGTGCTGTATGTTATCGGGATCGGGCTCAAGCGGAGCAAGCTGTCCGATTCGCACATTCCTCTTATCCTCGGCGGAATTGCAATTGTTTTATCCGCTGCATGGGTAATCGCAACCTGCGATATATCCTCCGTAAAGGAGGCTGCCTACGCATTATTCGTTTCGGTAACGCAAGGGATTCTGTCTGCGGGTGCCAGCGTTTACGTCAACCAGCTATATGTTCAGTCGAAAAAGAAAAATTAAATTACAACTTCAAGAAAGGAATTCATTATGTTAAACACTGTTTTTATCATCATCTGCTTTTTGCTGAACGCAATCTGCATTTGGTTGCTTCAGCTCCTGCTCAGGGAGGAGGACGACCACACTTGGAAAGACCATCTGAAATATCTTTTTGGTATTCCGGTAGGAGCGGCAGTCTCGCTTTCCCTCTCCCCTGTTTCCGTTTCAAGCATTTTCCTTTTTGCACTGATGGGAGGTGCATTGGGAGAGCTGCTTTCCCTTTTCTTTCTTGCGGTAAAGCAAGCATATCAAGGGGATTCGGTTTGCTCTTATTACGATGACGGAACCCCTGCCAAATTCTTTATTACCGGAGACAAGCACCGCCATTTCGGGCAGGTCAAAAAATTTTGCAAGGACATGAATACACGCCGCAAGGATGTCCTGATTATTCTCGGCGATGCGGGCTTCAATTACTACGATGACAAAAGAGACGATGAATTGAAAAAGGAGATTTCTGCGCTCAACATTACTCTATTCTGCCTGCACGGAAATAAGGAAAACCGTCCCCAAAACGTGGGTACATACGGAATCAGGGACTTTTGCGGGGGGAAGGTCTATTATGAGCCGAAATATCCGAACATCTATTTTGCTATCGACGGTCAGATTTACACCTTTGAAGGAAAGAAATACATGGTTGTCGGCGGTGCGCATAGTGTGGACAAACTGTACTGCCTGGAAAACAACACGCCGTTTTGGTATGATGAAATGCCGGACGATACCGTGAAAAAGACGGTCGAGCAGAGGCTCCAAAAGGAAGGAAACAGGATTTACGGGATGATGACGCATACCTGTCCGATCGGTTACCTTCCAACCGAAATGTTTATGTCAACAAGACAAAACGCAAAAATCAAGCGAAAGCCACGCAAGATCAGACCCGCTAAGCTCTTCAAACCGGATATCGACCGATCAACGGAAATTTGGCTTGGAGAGCTTGAGAAAAAGCTCGATTATAAGGTATGGTTCTGCGGTCACTATCACGTTGACAAACAAATTGATAACATTCAAATGCTGTACCACGACATCCGTCCGCTGCATTTACAGATATTCGGCGGAGAATGATGGCTGAATTCGAATAAAGGGAATTCAGTCTGGCAGGGATTGGATGATACGTCCAAAGCTCGGTACAGCCCTGCCCGGCTTGATTGCCGGAATATATTTTTTCGTAAAAGATAAAATTTTTTTCAAAACCCTCTTGACAAACCGATTCTTTTCGTGTATAATATGTTTACAGTTAAGCGAACGAGTAAATTTGCTTGCTGTTGGTTTTTTTGATGAGGCAATAAAAAGACAGTTCCGGAGCTGTTATTCATTACCGAAAGCATAAAACTATAGAAACGGAGAAACCAATGATGAGCCAAAATCACTTGCCGTTTGGCGAGTATATCAAGCAAAGGCGGGAAGCCATGGGATTGACCATGAGAGTCTTTGCTGAAAAGATCGGAATTTCGCCGGCATACCTATGCGACATTGAAAAAGGAAATCGCAAGGCACCGGAACGCTTTCTGACTGCCTTTGCCGATGCGCTCGGCATTACAAACCCCGATGAACTGAACGCCTTTTATGATCTTGCCGGAATCAGCAAGAACGGTCAGCACAGCGACATCAACGGGTATATGGAATCGGTTCCGTCTGCCCGTGTCGCGCTCAGAGCCGCAAAGGACCACAATTTTACGAATGAGGATTGGGAAGAGCTGATTCGGATCATCAAGCAAAAAAACGGATAGTATGCACCGAAGGAGAGCATTTATGGAACTCACCTACCCACAAAAAAGCAACGGATTGTATGTCCTCTCCCGTATGGCGATTGAACAGATTGCCACAGATGTCCTGAAAGAATACGCCCCGCAAAATCTGGAGCATCCACTCCCGTTGGACACGCGGGATATGATGGAGAATTACCTCGGACTGATGGTAAAGCATGCATACATCGGCTCTTTTAACTCCGGTATTCTGGGGCTGATTGTCATGAGTGATACTGCGGAGATTCCATCGTTTGACGAGATGTTCAAACCGATGGTCCTGCAGGAATGCTTTGGAACTGTTCTGATCTCCAAAACGCTTCTCGGAAATGAAAATCTTCCGAGAAAGCGTTATACGGAAATGCATGAAGCCTCCCACTTCCTTCTCCATCAGCCTTACTATACACATCGTGCTCAGGCTGCCGCACACAGAGAATCCCGCCATTCGGGATACGTAGCCTGTCGGGCAATGGAAACCGATCATTGGAAAGAGCAGAAAACCGAAACGGAATGGCTGGAATACCAAGCAGACACGCTCGCAGCCGCACTGCTGATGCCGTATCGGATTTTTATCGACTATGCCCGCTCGGCAATCCGAAAAGCCGGCATCCGATGCGGGTATCTCACCGCTTCCCCTTACACAAATACATTTCAAGCCCGGAATGCCATTGCCGACATTTCAGAAGCCTTTCAGGTATCCGGGCGCGCAGTTCAAATCCGCCTGAAGCATACAGGTCTGATTCAGGATGTTTCCGCAGCATACTCCTGCACGCTCTAAAAAACACGATGAACGAAATCGTGTTTTTTAAGCCCCGTCTGTTCGCAAAATTGTTAACTAAAGTTGAAAGGAACTTACATGACAGAATATCTTTGTCCGATCTGCAGAAAGAGAGTTTGTGATTCCTCCAAAGAACTGAAAATTGCAAAGCAAAGTAACGGTAACACCGAAAAAGCAGATGTCATCATTAAATGTAAGGTCTGCAAATCAAGGCTTTCAATCAAAATCCTACGAACCGTTGCCCGCCGGTGCGCGGACAAGCCGCCCATGAGCGGTCAGGTTTCAAAATAATACTTCGTACATCGCACGATGCTTCACAACATACGAGCATGACAAGTAGCAAAAAATGCTGTTTGTCATGCTTTTTATTTGTGAGAAAGGAGTGCGATGGGAACAGCCGAAAGAAGAATTGAGATCATGCGATTGCTTTGCCGAAAGCGGCACGCAACAATGCCGGAGCTGGCAGAAGCCTTCGGCGTTTCGATTCGCACGATTCAACGTGACATTTTAGAAATCGAGCTGATGGGAGTCCCCCTTGAGGTCAAAACCGGCAGATATGACGGAGGCGTGTATATAGTCGGAGATTACGCAATGGACAGAATGTATATGAGAGCGGATGAACTGTCGCTACTGCATAAGATCAAAAGCATCGGTACACAGGGCGGTCAATTGGCATTGGACACCGAGGAAAAGGCTGTGCTGGATGCTCTGATCAGAAAATATACTAAGCCGTCAATCTGATTCCGTTCTTACGATTTTACAAAATGATTTAGCGCTTTCAGAAAAGTGTTCTGCTTTTTTCAATCGTATGCCTTCAAGTTGGCACCTCACCTTCCCCATTCACGGTGAACAGGAAGCGGAAAGTCAGCGGATATACAGAGTCTGACTTGGCGGAAGCTTTGATTTTTGCGTTTGTCCATTCTCTGCTGTGGCCCCCGCTTTCAAAGCTTCAGGAGATATAGGTTACTGCCCTTTGCCCCGTTTCTTCGGAGACGGGGTTCTTTTTTTGTAGCCATCCAGCAGCGATGAGGTCTTGGATGGCTCGTTTGAAGGTGGCTTCAGACACCTCGGTGCCGTGGAAGACGGTTAATATGGACGGGGAGCAGGAGCCATTCTTGTTGCTTTGCTCCCAGAGGAAGACTGTCACGGCAGGATATGGGAGAATTTGTTATGCATACCATGCAACCGCATTGCCCTTTACACCCAGCAAAATATCTTTGTTTTTTTAATGCAGACAAGGTCTGTCCACTTTAAACGTTATAATAATGCTGTCGATAACCACAGTGTTACTATCTTTATGGGGGGATGGATCACAGCGGTCTATCGAAACTGATCCTATCAGATAATCCATTTATACACGATACAACTGTCTGTGGAGGGACATATATTTGGGGTCGTAATCAGGATCATCTCATTGGTCAAAAAAATTAGGAGGAAAATCGAAAAAAAGCAAAAACAATATGAACGATTCAATTTTAACCGAAATCGGACTTCTGCGCGGAAACAGGAATTTTATACCGGACTACAAGAACAGCAATCGCTACAGTCTCATCGTTCGGGAGCAAGATAACAGCAGGACTGTATACTGTTTCGGAGTTCCTATTTACAGCAAGGATACAAGAAAATTGGTGTCGCTTTCCTTTGAAGAAACACTGCATGGCTTTTATCACAAAGGAAGCAATGCAGAAATCAAAGTATCTGAGAATGAAATTTTCATGAAAAACTCCGAAGGAATTTTGCGTATCCATGGCAATTTCAAATGTCGGCTTTGTGACGGAAAGCTCTTGTTTCCAGGAGGCGAGATTGCACCGACTTTGAACGGAGTTGCGGTAAAAAAGGCGTTGGTTACGGAGAATGCAACTGCACTAAAACTGACAACCGACACCCCCTTTATGGAGACACGGGCAAACAGCAAATATTTTGCTTTTATGTCCGAAAAATTCCGACCGTTCGCCACACTTTCTGCAATCGGGACCTTAGGCGTAGGCGGAAATCTCGCTGCTCCGATTCAAGTAAACAATCAAAAGCTTGACTCGAAAAGTTATTATGTCACGCTAACCCCTTTTTCTCAAATCAAGACCCCTGTATGGTTTGAGATCAACCTGTATGAACCCAAGCTTTTTCAGGACACAACAGTCGAAAGTAAAAAGCCTAAAGAAAATAACGCTTTCGGAGGTGTTGCGTTTATCGGTGAAACAGAAGCCTTTGGGGAAACCTGGCTTTATACAAGACCGGATTTTACAAAATTATCTTATTTTCTGGGAAAGAAAGCAAGATATATCAAGCTTCATTTACCGGTATACAATACCGAAAGCATCCCCCTTTCGGCTTACCGTACAGCGTCGCGCTTTTGCAGCTTTGGTTCAAACTGGAATAACAAAATTGAGTTATCCAAAAAAATAATTGACACAGTGGTCAGAAATCAATATCAAACGCTTGATCTGACCGGTTCTATGGTCAACCCCAATAATCACTCTCTCAGAACGACAGATGGCTTCATTTTCAGGACAAAAGACCAGAAGAAATTGGCTATCGTGTCTACGGGTGACAGCTATGTAAGCCCTCAAATTCTCGAAATCAACTATTTTAATTAAGAAAGGAAACGAAAATGAAAAACGAGAAAAAACTGAAACAAGAAAAAATCAGAATGTCCGATGAGGAAATGACTCTCATGACGGATGAAGAAATGCAGAAAGCGGATGAATTTGATTCCCTTGAAGCAGAAACTCCTGAAATTTCGAAAGAAGTGAAGGAAACAGATGTCTCGAATCATCAAGAGACTTCTCAAAATCCTCCAAAAGTAAAAATGATTGCAGAACTCCGGTCCAAAAGAACCGAAAATTGCAGAGTTTTCAGACTCAGCGACGGCACTGAACAGGCGGAATTTTTTACAGAACCGATCTTCGCATTTGATAACGAAACAGGTGAATATGTTGATATTGATAACGACATGATCGAAGAGGAAGACGGACGTCATTTCAGAAACAAAATCAATAATTTTATTGCAAAATTCAGCCGCGAGGAAACCAACGATGAGCTCTTCTCTATTGAAAAGGATCAATATAAGCTGATCTTCTCAGCGAAGAAAAACGCGAGAACAAAAAATCGCGGGATTCTGCCAAAGATGATTAAGCGAATGATGGCGGCAACTACCACTCAGGAAACAACCACCGAATCAGCCACTTCTCTTCCCGGAACAGATACCGTTGTGTTTGAGTCGGTTCGCCCAGAATCTGATTTCGAATACTCCGTTACCAATACCGGGGTAAAAGAAAACATTGTCATCAAAAGCAAAATGGATGCTTATCGGTATTCCTTTGATGTCGTATCCGAAAACCTTGAAATGGTAGTATCAGACGAAGAAAAAACGATTCATTTCCATTCCAAGGAAACCGGTGAGGAGATTTTTTACATTCCGGCACCGTTTATGACGGATGCTGCGGGAGAAGAATCTGACAGTGTTTACTATGACGCAGTTGATGATGGAAACGGGCATTTCTCAATATCTGTGATTGCTGACAGCAGCTGGATCAACAATGAGGATCGAGTGTTCCCCATTACGGTTGATCCGCAGGTAAAAATTACATACAGCGACATCATCACTTACGGCTATACTGACAATAACGGCACAAAAACAATTGCCCAAGGAACTACCAATAAAATTGGATTTGATACAACATCATATTACAGAATGTATATGAAAATCAACAAGCCCACTTTGCCGAACAATGCTTTTGTAAAAAAAGTTGAACTGAAGTTGCATCAAGTCGATTTTAATAAATCCAACTATGCAACCAGCACGTTCAGCGTCCATCATGTCACGCAAAACATCAGCACTGGATCCGTCATTCCCGCACATAATACCGATTGTTACGATATTCACGCTTTTACAGACGGGAAATTGGACACAGACACCTGGCAAGCTCCTGTATACAATATTGACCTGACAAAAATGTATCGGAGCATCAGCGAAAATGTCTGCAATATTGTGATTAAACTGAAGAATGAAATCAGCGTTGGAACCGGTAGTCAGCTTTATGGCACCTTTGGCAGCCATACTTATATTCCTTCCGCTTTTAGGCCCTCCGTTACCATTACCTACGACTCTCAATACAAGGTGGAAGACTCAAATGAAACACTGAATCACAATTTGGGCAGGTTCGGAACCGGAAGAGTCAATCTGATCAACGGCAATCTGATGTTTGAATCTGAAGATTTTGCGGTCGGCGGGTTAAAGTTGCCTCTCACTGTTAAGCATCTTTATAACAGTGCATTGGCAAATCATAAATACACAACCAACACCGGTATCGGATTAAATGTCGCAGATTTCGGCGGAACCAATTTGGGTTACGGTTGGAAATTGAATATCATGCAAAGTATGTATGAATTGTCATATAACAATTTTGTATATGTCAACGAAACCGGTGAAGAAATCTATTTTAAGGCTTCAGACGAATATGTTTATGACCAGTGCGGCGAAATGCATGCTTTGCTGGAGGATGAATCCGGATGGGGGTATGTATACAACCCGTTGACGAAAGTAATGACCATCGATGAAAAACAGTATCAGTTTGATTCGGCGGGAAGATTGATATCCATCACGAATGAACACAATGTTTCTCAAAGGTTCAATTATTCTTCTTCCGGAAGATTGATGTCGGCAGTCGATGGTGCCGGCCGGATTTTCAGATTCAATTATTCCGCGCTCGGATACCTGACATCAATTGAATCTCCTGTCGGTAAGGTTGATAATCCGAATGATACCGTAAAAATTTTTTATGAGTATACCGGAGCAAGACTGAGTAAAATCACTTATCCGAATGGCAGATCGGCGTGCATCTCCTATGATGCAACGGGAAAGCCGGCATCGGTTACGCTTTGTTCGGATGACGGATGCTGCCTGAAAAAGATGGAATACACCTATAACGGTTATAAGACGACCTATCTGACGGAATATGGCAGCAACAATGCTAAAATTTCCATGAAGCGCATCAGCTACGAATATAGTGTAAACAGCACCTCTGTATTCCACTATCATTATGATAATGGATCTCCGTCTTGTTATAAAATCACACATGTTTTTGATAACGAAGGCAAAATTGCCGGAAATTATTGTCACGATCTTACCAATGATCATTTTTATTTGATTACCGGTAACTATGAAGACATCAACAACGGCACCGTCGCTGTAGAACCGGTATCCAATAACCTTTTGCTGAATCACAGCTTTGAGAAAGGGAGCCTTGCAAACGGTACAATTGATCATTGGAGCAAGCTGTCCGAGTGCTGCAATAGTTTGGCGATCCGATCTGCTCCGCATTATAATAAAACCACATTTGGAGTTCGCGAAATGCGAATGGACAACAGCTCTGCCTCCGATTGTGAAGCAGGTGTCTATCAAACTGTTGCCAATCTCCCCGCCGGAGATTATACCTTCTCCACATATATGCGGCTTTACAAGAGCGTGAACAACTCCGATAATCTTTCCTGCTATATTAAGGTGACAGACACGTCCGGTGCATTGCTTGCGCGGAGTGAGACAATCAAAAAAGACTATCGTGATGTAACTAGATTGACCGCATCCTTCAAGCTGGCTGCTGCAAAAAGTGTCAATGTTTGCATTTGCATGATAGGCAAAGGCTGTGTGATTGCGGATGCCGCACAGCTGGAAAGCAATCCGTATGCAACAGCATATAACCTGCTGACCAATGGTTCTTTCAATTATGATTGGTCAAATGGATGGTCCGGTTCCGGAAAGATTGTTACTTCCCCTAAGTTTAACGGCAGTAATACCTTGAGACTTGGGAGCGGATTAACGGTTCAGAGTTACCAGAATGTAGCAGTTGTTCCGGACAGGGATAAGCGTGAGACACTCACACTTTCGGCATGGGCAAAGGCAACATCCGCTCCCACAGATCGGGAGGGCTCTCATGTGCCGAGCTTTGCAATCAGAGCAAAGATCTACTATAACGCAAAAGACAGTGACAATACCACGATTACCGAAGAATATTCCGCCAACTTCAATCCCGCCATTGAAGCATGGCAGCACGCCTCGGTCACTTTTTCCAAGAAACGTTATTATCGGATTCAGAGATGCGAAATCATACTTGATTACAGTTATAATAACGGCGAAGCGTTTTTCGGAGGTATCCAGCTGCTTCGGGACAATCTGGAGACTGATCTGTCAGAATCCGATTTCACCGGCATTTCGGATAGCACTGCAGTTACTTCCGCCGATACGGATGCCGTTCAGGAGGAAGCACCGGAAACCGAGCAGGATGAGTTTGCATTCACCGAATTCCATGATCAGTTTGGAAATCCGCTGACCTCCACCACCTTCCAAAAGGGTAAATTCGGCGCTCTGTATTGTGCGTACAAGTACAATGACGGGGACTGCTGCAACAATACCGCCGCCGATGCAGGAAATGACGTTGTGGAAGAAACCGATTCCCGGGGAAACAAAACGACCTATATTGTAGATCCCGATTCTTCGAGAGTGGATGCAATCATCGACCGCTGCGGCAATCAGACAGCCTATACCTTTGATGACAGTGGAAGAACCACCGTGGTAACCAATAAAGACAGAGAAAATAACGAGATTGCAACAGTCGCTTATACCTATGACCCATTTGATAACCTCACCGGAATTGCCCGTGGAGACGGTCAGAAATATGATATCGGATACAACGAGGCACAGTTGCTCAAGAATATCAGTGTGAGAACCGGCGCTTCGGTGCAGGACCTGGTAAACTACACCTATAAAAACAGCAGCGGGCGTCTGAAGACCATCAACTATGCCAACGGCTGGAAAATGACGGCTACCTACAACAGCCTCGGCAGAATGACGCACGAAACATGGTATTTAAACGACGTCGAAAAGGCTCGATATATTTATGCTTATAACGGTGCAGGAAATATTGTCCGTTCTATTGACAAATATGCCAAAAAGGAGTATAATTATGTATATGAAGGAGGAAAAATAACTCACAGTACAGAGTATTCGGTATCGCTTAACGGCAATGAAATCGTAACCGAAAAAATTCTTCTGAATACGGTGCGCTATTTCTATACCAAGGAAGAACAGCTTGAGCGAAAGCTGATTGAGGATTGCGACGGAAACTCCTTTGAGTATCACTATGAGTATCCGGAAAACGGCGAACCGATTGTATG
>OIGD01001968.1_pt1 | contig 17498 bp, 17 predicted proteins | sample 1582211 | NCBI WGS metagenome assembly OIGD01 (sample SAMN04414078, study PRJEB24778) | human gut metagenome | material: faecal | host: Homo sapiens
TTTATATGTATAATTTTCACTATTATTAAACCATTTTATAAAATTAGCTTTTATAATTTCATCACTATAACTTCCATATGACATTCCTAATAAATTAGTTATAATAATGCTAGATCCCATAATAAATACTATTAATTGAATTATTTTATCTATTTTGCTATTAGTTATTTTTGATTTAAATAAAACATATATTAATAATATAGGAACTATCATTTTTACAAAATACAATAATTCTTTTACTAAAGAGTAATTAAAATTTCCTGGAACTAATGAGGTAAAATTCATTGCATTTATATGATGAAATATTGCATATATGCCTAAAATTGCAGGATAAATTAGTAGCAAATACTTTCTCTTATTATTACTTTTTATAAAATATATTAAGAAAAATACTATAATAATTACTGTTCTAATTAATGTAGATATTGAATTATAAAAAATTTTTAAATCAAATATAGGCTGAATTATAAGAAAAATAATTATAATATTTTCTAGAATAGATTCTATTCTTATTTTTTTCATAAAATCACCTTTTACTTTACAATAACAATATTATCATAACCTATAAACAATCCAGTTTCAATAACACCAACTATTGATTTTAATTTTGATTCTAAATTTTCTGTTACTTTGTCAAATTTAACATCTAATATAAAATTACCGTTTTCAGTTATTATAGGGCCATCTTTCCCCTCTGCTAACCTTAATTCTATATCCTTTCCACCTAATTTTATAATTTCTTCTTTTATATAATTTATTGCTTCTGGGAAACATTCAATAGGTATCGGATGTTTATCACATAACTGTTTAACAAATTTTGACTCGTCAACTAATATATATACAATTCCAGAATTTTTAATGTTCAATTTTTCTTTGAACATTGCTGCTCCTCTGCCTTTTATTAGCCAGTTATTTGGTGAAACCTCATCTGCTCCATCGAAAGACCAATCTGGTTTTTTTTCAATTAAACTTGCTGTTGGAATATTTAATTTAGTACATAGCATTTTTATTTCATATGATGTAGGAATCGCTGTTATTTTTATGTTTTCTTTCTTTATTTTATCTGCAATTTCACATGCAGTGATAAAAGATGTAGAACCAGAACCAAATCCTATCACATTACCATCTTTTATTTTTTCGCATATTTTTTTAGCCAACTTTTCTTTTTCTTCTCTGTTAGATATATGACTCCAAAAATCAATACTATAATTTACGTCTTTATTAATATTCATTTTTCTCCTCCTTTGTATATAGTCATTCTATTTTTTAAGACTTATAATTACAATCTTTTATCCATCATTTACTTATTTTTCAAAATACAAATTTGATTTAATTGTAACTCAAATAACTGTCTATGTTTCTTTACTATAACTTGTAATATCAAACTTGTTACATTTAGTAATAATCCTATAACCAATGAAATACAAGCAACAATTAATGTTGGAAATCTAGGTACTAAGCCTGTATTAAAATATTCAGAGAATACAGGTATTGCAAATAATATTGCTATTATATAGAAGAATATTGAAATAGTATTAAAAAATAAACTTGGCTTATATTCTTTAAATAATGTAGCTATTGTTTTTAAAACTCTTGCTCCATCTTTATAGGTATTTAATTTAGAAACACTACCAGCTGGTCTATCTCTATATTGCACTGGAATTTCTTTCAATGTAAAATTTTTATCTATTGCATGAATAGACATTTCTGTTTCTATTTCAAAACCTTTTGATAGTACAGGAAAAGTTTTTGCAAATTTATAACTAAATGCTCTATATCCAGTCATAATATCATTTATATTATTTTTAAATATTTTATTAATCAATCCTCTTACCATTTTATTACCTAAATTATGAAATGGTCTTTTATTTTCTTGAAAATATGTTGAAGATAGTCTATCTCCTATAACCATATCTACATTATCATTTAATACATATTCACACATTTCTCTTGCATTTTCTGCAGGATATGTATCATCTCCATCTATCATTAAATAGCAATCTGCATCTATATCTCTAAACATTGTTCTTATTACATTTCCTTTACCTTGTTTAGTTTCATAACGCACTATTGCTCCAGCTTTTCTTGCTACTTCATCTGTTCCGTCCTTTGAATTATTATCATATACATAAATATCAGCTTCTGGTAAAGCTGTCTTATAGTCTTTTACAACTTTTTCAATTGTTTTACTTTCATTGTAACATGGTATTAACACCGCAATTTTACCTTCCATTTTTACTCCTTTTTCACTTTTTTATTAGTATAACTTGTTTTTGGTTTATTATTTCATATTTTTTCATTTTTGTAAATATTTATTATAATTAATTTATAATTCTACTTTGTTTCACTTTGAATAATTTTATTTATGTACATATTACATAAATAAATTCTTAGAAATAATCAGAGAATTTTTATTTTTATAGAATATTACATATTGGTTTAATAATTATTAAATTTAATTTATTTTTGAAAAATTTACCGAAATGGTAATTACGATTTAAAATTTTTAAGGTTTTTAAATTTTATTAATGGAATTTATAAATATCTCCTCTACTATCTGCATCTGTTACATCAATTATTATTTGATTTTCTATCCATTCAAATATTACTCTATATTTTCCCACTCTCAATCTATATGTATTAGAATAATTCTGCATTTTTTTAATATCTCCAGCAGGCAAATTATAAATAGCTTTATATAATTTTACCTGCTGATTTTTATCTTGCTTACTAATAAATTTCAAGGCACGTTTTTTTATATTAATTTTGTATATCATTCATTGTCAACCCCGCTTCCTTTAATGCTTGTTCAAATGATATTGCTTCTTTTCTTTCTTTTTCTCTTTGTTCTTCAGTTAAAGAAAGTTCTTCTATTAACATTAATTTTTCTGTTATATCCATATTTTCCAATATGGCATCTGGTGCTAATGTTAGAAGTTTAGCATCAATCATTTTTTCTGCAAGTTCTTTAATAACTGTTGCTTCTATAGTGTTTAATTTTCGCATTATATTAGCTACATCAATTATGTTTTGTTTTTGTGACTCGCTCATCTTTTCCTCCTTTTTTATTTTTGATTTCGTTGTAAATGTTCCACATTTAGATTGTTACTTACATTTTAAATTTTATTTATCTAAGTTCAATTTACTTGTTAATAGTATATCATAAAATTTTATTAAATAGAATACTTGTCACAAAAATTTCACAAAACTGTTAAACAATGACAAAAGCATATAAGAAATTTATAATTTCCTATATGCTTTTAAATTTTCTACTTATACCCAGTCTTTTTAATTATACCATTACTATATTCCTTAACCTTACTACTAACCTCATATCCATCATTTCCAAATAAATCAGCATGTAATTTTTTAACATTGCTTTCCAATGTAACAGGAACACCATACCATCTGTCTAAAGTAATACCTTTAACTTCATAAGGCCATCCAACACTTGCTACAACATTGTATTGTGCTATGCTTGGTATCATAGATAAAATCTCACTAGAAGTTATGTTAGTATACACTTTAGGTAATAAAATATCAGCTAAATTATTAAGTTTTCCTACACTCATTTTTTTAGATTTGTTGAAACATGCATTTAATACATCTCTCATTCTTTCAGTTCTTTTATAGTCTCCACCAGCTGTATAACGAATTCTTGAATATGCTAAAGCTTGAACACCTGAAAGTGTTTGATTTCCTGTTTTAGTAACTCTTGGTGTATGTTTTCCCATTTGGGAATCAACTGCTGAAATATAATCATTTATGTATTTTAATTCATCTGATTCTATTGCAATATTAACACCATCTACAGCATCTATTATATCAACAACAGCATCAAAGTTAACAGCAACAAACTCAGTAATATCTAAGTCAAAGTTTTTATTTATAGTATTTATTGCAAGTTCAGGTCCTCCAAATGCATATGCATGTGTTATTTTATCATAACCATGTCCTTCAATATATACATAAGTATCTCTATAAATAGATGTTAGCTTAACTTCATTTGTATCTTCATTTATACTTGCAATAATAATACAGTCACTTCTTGTATTATCATATGTATTAGCTCTTGCATCTACTCCGAAAAGTACTATGTTTCTGTAGCCTTTAAGTTGTTCTGCTACACCTTCATTTATTTCTATGTTTCCTAATTCTACATAATTTAATTTTGATAATTTATTATATACATACCATGTTACTGCTGAAAAGAATAGTAGTAATATTATTAATAATACTAATAATATTTTCAAAAAAATTCTTGTTTTTTTATTTTTTTTACTTTTTAAAGTTTCTCCTTTGTATACTTTTTGTTTTGACATATTGATTTTCCTTTCTTGTGACTTATTAGAAGCCATGTTTTTGATATTTTCCTCTTCTATTTCTTCAAAATTATAACTCTTTTATTTATATTTGTAAAGTTACTTATTTTGCTTGTTTTCCAAGGTTTGCATCATACTAAAATATTGTTACTCAATAATATTTGTGTTTTTTAATAATTTAAAATTATTTGTTTTATTAAATTTATCTGACTTTATTCAATTGTCAACTTTTGTGAATTTGTTTGTAATTCTATATATGTACGACCATCACTAACTTCTATTTCTTTGCCATCTTTATAATAATATTTTGTTTTGGCTGATCTACTATCCTTTTTCCATGTTATTGGAACAGCATAACCATTTGTTATAAAATAACCATTGCCTGAACCAACTGTTTTTAAATCCCAATAATAATTATCTGAGCACACTGAATAATTAATCTTTTGTACTATAATGTTTTTTGTGCTAACTTGTTCCTTAGTATAATAATCAGTACAATATTTATCATTTTCCATTCTGTTATACATCTTAGTATTATTATCATATACAAATGTTGTAACATTTGGTTTTGCACCATATGGGATTACGACTTTATTTGCTGTTTTTGCTTCATCTTTTGCTGATAAATCAACATCTTCTGGATTATAATTTAATAATATTGTTCTATCAGATTCTGTTTTAAATTTTTTATCATTAATTGTTTGTTTAATTTTAGAAATAGATGTATATGCAGTATGTTCACTTGCTAGTTTTTCTGGATTATTTCTCCAAAATGGCTTGTCGAATAATCCATTTATATAATTAATTGAACCTGCTTTTTCATCATCTTCAGCATAATGACTCCATCCATAGTGAACAAAAATTGCATCTGATTCTAATGCATAATCTACGAAATTATGTCTTGAACTTCTAATTGTTCCTATTGTTAAGTCTTCATCTATGTCTTTATATAATGCTAGTAATCTTGATGTATTACCTTCAGTTGGTATTTCATATACTAGATATGCTTTGTTAAGACCTGTTTGAACTTTAACGGCTACTGGTGTGTTGTTAATTGATATTGCATATGGTCTTGTTTTTGAGTTAGTGTTTATGATATCAACTTTTTTATCTTTTGATTCTTTTAAATCAACTGTTATTGTATCTTCTCCATTTTGTTCATTCTGACTTTGAATTATTTTTGAAGTATTATTGTTTTTATATTGTATTGCTATGATAGCTCCAGCTATAGTAAGAACTAAAATTATTAATATAACTAATATTATTACTAATTTTTTATTTTTCATATACACTTACCTCACATTCGATATATTTTATAACTCCTCTTTTACTGTTTGTAGAGCTGATGCTATAACCTTGTCCATATCATAGTATTTATATTGACCTAACCTACCACCAAAAATTATATTTTTATCTTGATTTGCAAGTTCTTTATATTTTTCATACAGCCCATTATTTCTTTCATTATTAATTGGATAATAAGGCTCTTTTTCTTGTGTCCATTTATCAGGATATTCACGTGTTATTATAGTTTTTTCTTTAGCAGTTCCTTCTGCTTGTTTTCCAAGACTTGCACCATATTCAAAATGTTTGTGTTCTATTATTCTAGTATATGGTACTTCATATTCTGTATAATTTACAACTGCATTTCCTTGGTAATTTTCTTCATTTAGAGTTTCTGTTTCAAAGCGTAAACTTCTGTATTCTAATTCACCAAATTTATAGTTGTAATATTTATCTATTGGTCCTGTAAATACTATTTTTTCAGCAATATTTTCAAGTTCTTCTTTATGTTCAAAATAATCATAATTTAATTTTACTTCTATTCCATTTAACATTTTTTCAATTATTTTTGTATATCCGCCAATTGGAATTCCTTGATAAATATCATTAAAATAGTTATTATCATATATAAATCTTACTGGTAATCTTTTTATAATAAAACTTGGAAGTTCAGTTGCTTTTTGTCCCCATTGTTTTTCTGTATAGCCTTTTACTAGTTTTTCATATATTGTTTTTCCCACTAGGCTAATAGCTTGTTCTTCTAAATTCTTAGGTTCTGTTATTCCTGCTTCTTGTTTTTCTTGTTCTATTTTTGCCTGTGCTTCTGCAGGTGTTACTACTCCCCATAATTTGTTGAATGTATTCATGTTAAATGGCATGTTGTATAGTTCACTTTTGTAACGAGCTACTGGTGAATTTGTGTAACGGTTAAATTCTGCAAATTGGTTTATGTATTGCCATACTTCTTTGTTACTTGTATGGAATATGTGTGCCCCGTACTTATGTACATTTATTCCTTCTATTTCTTGTGTGTAGATGTTTCCTGCTATGTGTGAGCGTTTGTCTATTACTAGACATTTTTTTCCTTTTTTGTTTGCTTCGTAGGCGAAGATTGCGCCGAATAGGCCTGTGCCTACTATTAAGTAGTCGTATTTTTTCATTAATTTTTCCTCCTTATTTTATTATCTTTTTAGTTATACTTGCATTCATCTTTATTTTCAGAAATATATTCAGTATTTTTAGATGAATATATACACCACATTAAAGAAAATATTGTTGTGTATACAACAGGATATAAATACCTCATTCCCTCCAAATGAACTGATACAGGTGCCATCCAACACCCTATAATAATCGACAACATTAATGGAATAATAAAAATCCAATTTAAACATTTCCTATAATTTTTTCTTTTCAATAATGTAGATAACACAAAGGCAGGAAGTAATGTTGCATAAAAACCATAAGATAGTATAACATTTATCACTGGAATTTTATATATAAAATCATAACAAGAATTTACAATATCTGCAGTTCTTTGAAATATTGGTTCACGAACTGGTACCCATTTTGGTATTAAATTTATATTTAATTGATTATGCCAATTCATGTCATTTAAAGGTTTATACTCACTGAATGAAAACCAACCAGATAACATAGAATTCATAGCAATAATATAGTCATTTGGTTTCTTTAATCCCTGACTTATCCAAACCTTTAAATATTCAATATAATCACTATCTTTTCCCCTTTGTGAGAATCCTTTTACATAATCAGCATTAGTTGGATTATATGCTGTACACAACGAATCATATATTAAAACTTTATTTATTACATTTTTTTCATATTCATTTACATTTTGACTATTATATTTTACATATCGTGCGGTTTGCTGAAACATTAAAGAAAACATTTCCTGTTTTCCTGATTGTTTTATACTAAATACTTTATACATAATAGGAATAATTCCAAATGTTATCATGCATAAAATCAATAATATAGTTAATATTTTTTTCCAATATTCATGCAAAAAAATTAATAATGTAATTAATGAACCAATAATTACATAGATTCCTGCTTTCTTTGTTAACGAACAAAACAAAATCACAATTAGAAACTTTATTATAAACTTTTTATCTTTTAAGCAGTCACCTTTTACTCTAATTATTTCTGTAAAGTAAATACAAAAAAATACATATATCCATGAAAACAATGCATCCTTTGATACTGTTTGTACACTTAAAGGAAATATTGGTAAAAAGCAATAAATTATTAAGAATATAAATATTGCAACATCATTTAGTTTCAGTTTGTTTTTTGCATATTTCAAGCTATATGCAAAAGCAAAACTTGTAACAATAGCCTGTAAAATCACATATATAAACATAGCTACATGCCATTTACCTGTTTTATATACAATTGGTAGTATAATGGAACTCATGACAAAAGTATCAAATACAGGGTGATGTGCTGAAATATTCCATATACCATTTTTTAAATTAATTACCGATTGCAATTGCCCCCATGTATCATTAATAAAAGTTCCAGGGAATAACATACATAATATTGGAATCCAACATATTAAAATAATACCAGCCATTTTTATAGTAAAACATCTATTTATTTCAAACAGTTTACTAAATTTTCCTTTTATATTTTTTTCTTCTGAAAATTTTTTTATTAATTTTCTACCTAGAACACATGTTAGAATAAATATTATCGTCAGAATTATTGAGTTTATTACTATTTCATAACTCATATGGCACTCGCCACTTTTTAAATAATATTTTGAAGTACTGAATGTAAAACCCAAAATGGCACATAAGATTATATCTATCCACCATAATTCACTTTTAAAATTACCTATAATCGTTTTAATCTTTATCATTTTCTTGCTTCCCCCTATTATTTTCTACAACAGTATAATCTTTTACCATTATAATTGTATAAATTAAATTTAACATACTTATATGAAAAGTATATCTAAACAAAAATACTGGTCCAATAGTACCTTTTACTCATCTTTCCTTCATATGACACTATCTTTTTTTTAAATTGGAATTTTTAATGACTTTAAAGAAAAGTTTTTTTATATCTTTCCAATATTCCAATATATGGAATAACTATATATATACCTATAATCATTGGCATATACCATATATTCTTTAATGGAACTTTTTCAAAAAATAGCATTTCTTTTATTACAGTATGTATATCTATAGATGTATTATTATAAATACATAGAAATATATTATATAGTATAATCCAAATTTCTGTAGTTACAATCAAGGGTAATAAATTTTTCTTATAAAATTTTTTTACCCTTTCATCATTTTCATAATTTCTATTTAATAATAAATAAATTGTAAACACTATAGTTTTAAATAATTTTGCTTGTATACTTAATGCAATATGACTTTGGATGTTATTAAATTGATATATATACTCTACTGCATGACAAAGAACTACCGAAACAATTGCAAAAGCTCTTGCAATGTCTAAAAATATAATTCTATTTTTTGTGTTTATTTGTGTTGTATTGTATTATCTATTAATCCCGAATCACTCATATATTTTTTCCTTCCGTATTATTTTTATGGTACTATTTTTTTCAATATAGGTATTTTTTTAACTACATAAACTATCATTAAACTAATAATATATGTTGTTATTATTCCAATTGTTCTCCATTCCCAAGAATATACATTAATGGAAAAAATATGTATTTGATAATACATAACAATTTTATGTATTAGATATATTCCAAAACTACAGCTAGCAATGTTTGATATACATCTTTTTATTTTATCACTTTTTATTAAATTTTTAAAATCAATTTGTTTTATAAAAATAAACACCGCACAAGCTAATAATACTGAATGAAATTGTGCATATCCAAATAGGGTCTTATTTAATGTATTATTAGACGTCGTCCAATAATACGTCATAAAATATCTAAATAATACAGATAATATTCCTAATATATAACTTATAATTCTATATTTTTTCTTTATGCTTTGCGTTGATAATAAATATCCTAATAACACAAAGATAAGATATTGTCCAAGTTGAATTGATAGTGAAGTATTATATGTTATTTTAAATAACTTCAACACAATTGGTAAAATCGAGTGTGTTATAAAAATAGTAGCAACTGTATACCAACAGACATTTCTATATTTTTCATTTGCAAAAACAGATAAAACAGGCATTGTTAAATAGATTCCTAATATCCAAAACATAAAATAATACGTTGGCTCCTCTTTATTTGCAAAAAATATATTTAGTAATGTTTTTACACTAAAATCCTGTATCTTTAGTTGACCTATCTTGTATTTCCAAATAATCATTATAATTGCCCAAAATAATAATGGTATCATTACTTTTAGTAATCTTTTTTTAAAAAAAGTTTTTGTATTATATTTTTCCCTATATTTCATTAATGTTGCGCCTGATAACATTAAAAATATTGGAACAGCCCAATAACAAATACATTCTACAATTAAACTAGTCATCCATGCCCTTTTATAATTTGTCGAAAAATTATGTACTATTCCGTTACAATGTAATGCTACAACAGCAATTATAGCTAAAACATTTAAAATATCATAATATACAATTCTTTTATTATTTTCCTTACTTACACATTTATTTTCCATAATTATTTTCATATCCTTACACTAATTTTTATAATTTATCATTTATTTTTTGTTTTCTGAAAATTTTATTTTTAACTTTATTCAGCATTTCAAATAAAAACTTGTCTCTCATGCATAATAAACAAATTCCATATGTCGCGCCTCCCACAACTACTTGAACAATTACAGATATCAAATTATTGTTTATCATTTTTTCTATCATTAAACATATCATAAACATAATTAAACTTGAACATAAATATTTTCTAGTTAACGCAAATATATTTTTTAAATAAAAATCATTTCTAACAAAAAATAACTGCACACATGTAACCACAGTTTCAGCAATTACAGTTCCTATTGAAGCCCCTATTGCCCCCAAATTCCATATTAAGCACATATTCATTACAAAATTTACTATAGCACCAAGCACAACTGAAATTGTATATTCTCTTTGCCTTTTTGTTGGTAATAGATATTGTGTACCTGTTACATTACTTAATCCTATTAATAATATAATTGGACTTATAACACTTATTAGTATTGCCACCTTGTCATACCCTTGTCCCAAAAAAATAGGAACAAATGTCTTAGATACAGAAATCAAACCAAATATCATTGGAAAAGATAATAAAAATACCATATTAAATGATTTTTTCATATATTCTGCAACCTTTTTCTTTTCCCCATTAGCATATGTATTAGCAATTCGTGGAAGCATTACTGTTCCTAATGATGTAATAACAGTTAAAAGCATTTTTATAATTTTTTGGCCCTGTTCATAGAATCCTACTTCTGATTTGTCTGGTATAATTGCCCCAATCATAGTTTTATCTAAAACGGTATAAACTTGTATAGCAATTTGAGGTATAAATAATCCTATTGTTGGTTTAATATGCTTAATTATATTCAATTGTTTTGCTTTAACTTTTTTTAAATATTTAGGTAGATATGCCCATAGTGACAAATTTCCTATTAAAGTCGATAATACATATATCCAAAAATATAATTTTAAATCATTAGGAGTTTTAACAAATGTAAAAATAGATATGACACTAATTGTTTTTACTATTATGTTTCTAGTTACTGTTTTTTTAAATTCTTCTAATCCTTGAAAAAACCAACTTATATCAAAACAGTTTGCCAATAATTCTAGTAATAAAATTTGATAATATATTTGATATTGATTACCGTCTTACAAAAGTAAAATAAAATATTACCATTGAAAATAGCATAGTTATAAATCTTAATATTACTATTTCCCAGAATGTTTTGGTACATTTTTTACCTTTTTCTTGTTCATATGCAATTTGCCTCTGTCCATACATGGCAATTCCAAGTGAACCAAATAATATGAAGTATGTAGCAATTGAAATTGTATAACTATATATTCCTATGTTTTCAGCTCCTAATACTCTTGAAATATAAGGAGCTGTTATTAATGGTAATATTAATACAAGTATTTGATATATTAAATTATATAAATAATTTTTAGTTACTGATTTTTTTGCCATTACTACAAACCTTTCTTAATATTTACTTTTTTCTACATTTTTAAACTCTAAAACTGTCGGTATAAACATAAATAAAACAGGACAATATAAAATATTAACTATTCTTGGATTTATTAAAGAAAACATTAGGTATATACTACAAAGCATAATCTCTTTATATTTCTTTGTTTTATACAGCATTATTAATAATAAACTTAATATTGCAATAAAACATATTGCAAAAATCCATCCCTCAGTAAACATCATTTTTATATATTCATTATCAACAAAATTACTTTTATAATTTCCAAATTGTATTTTATCTTTTAATCCCAATCCTAAAAAGTTTATTTTTTCTCCAAAAGGTTTTATTCCATACATAATTATATTATTATATGTTTGTTGCAGTCTATTAGATAGTATTACATTAAATTTATTCCATATTCCCCCTAGCGGATAGCACATAACAATAATAAGACTAATAAATGGATATACAAAAAATGTATGTGAAAAAAAATTTGAATATATTTTTTTGTTTTTTTCTATTATATTACCTTTTTTTACTTTTACTAACAATTTCCAAACAAATGTTGCAAGTAGAATCACCTCTAACATTATGAATTCAGCTCTAGAATTTGTTATAAAATATGTAAAAACATTTAATATTTGTATAACAAAAAGATCTTTAATCTTTACATTTAATCTTTCAGTATACAAATAAAGTATTGATGAAAAAACAATCATTTGTGCTAAATTTGTCGTATAAACAAATCCTAGAGAATATCTTAAAATTCCTTTATCATTTCTTGGAACAATAAAATTTTGTGTTATACCTAATATTGACAATAAAACTAATATACTTGTCAATATTATTTGTAACTTCATTGTCGTTTTAATAATTTTATTATAATCTGTTTTATATGATGCTAATAGTACCAATGTTAAAAATATAACTCTTTTATTTTTAGTTGTAAAAAAATTAATTAAAATACTAATAAACATTATTGCAATCAAAATATATATACATTTGATTATAAAAGCTTTTGATCTCCACTTATCACTTAATATATTTTTTTTATATTCAGGCAAAAGAAAAATAATCCTTATAAAAAATAATAGATATGCTACATATCGAACATATTTAGCAATTATCTCTATATATGGATAATCAACTTCTAATGATGTAGTTTCCATAAATAATGCACAATAATATAAAATAAACATAAATAAATAATTGTTTAATATAAATTTTTTTATCATTTTTTCCCCTCTATTTTTTTAATTTTGATTTTCTTATAAAATGGCATAATAAATATGCAAAATAATTATTTATTCTTAATAATTTTATACATCTACTCTCTTTTTCCATTTGACGGTAAATTTCTGAATTCAATTCCAAAATTTGCTTATCAAATTCTTTTATATGGTTAAAATTTGCTTTGTTTGAAGGAAGAATTAATAAAAAATTATTTATAGTCCCACAAAACATCTTCATCATATACATTTCAATATATTTTTTTAGATTTTGATTCATATTTAAATTCATCTTATACTTTTCAATAACTGATTTGTCAACTTTTTCATGGTCTTGATGATGCTTTAGTCTACCTTCAATACTTATTGATTGTCCTTCTACTCCAATTCTATATACATATATTGGCTCTGTAAAAATTTTAATTGTATTACAATAAAACAATGGAATAATAGCATATTCTGTATCTGTATAAAAACATTTTTCATCTATGTGAATTTTATTTTTTTTCAAAATTTCTGTTTTATACATTAAATTATGCATAATTAGTTGACTATTCAATTTTCCAAAAACATTTTCAATTTCACTTTCTTCTATATATTTTTCAATATTGTTATTAATGATTTCTGAATTTTTATTTTTATCATTGAATTTAATATATGGAGTATATATAACATCACTGTCAATGTTTTTAGTTTCAAGCTCATTACATATCTTTTCTAAATTATCGGTGTCATACCAATCATCACCATCTAATTGCTTAAAATATTTTCCTCTTGCTAATTCAATTCCTTTATTTATTGTTGAGCCATATCCACCATTCTCTTTTTCTATAACCCTAAATGTATCTGGATATTGTTTTTCAAATTTTTTTGCAATTTCACAAGTTTTATCTTTTCCACCATCAATAATTACTAAAACTTCAATTTTATTCAAATTTTTAATTAATAAAGAACTTAATGTATGTTCAATATATTTTTCAACATTATATGCAGCTATTGAAATTGTTAATATTTTATCCATACTATTTCCCCCCATTTATTTGCTATCATTGATTTAATTAATCTAGAATACATATCTTCTAAATTAATTGTTTCTTTCCAACCAAGCTGTTTTATTTTTCTGCAATCCAAATTCATGCACAATCTAGGTGCATATCCGTATTTTTCAATATTTTCTTCTATATCATACTTAACTTTTATATTATTAGCTTTTGCAACAACATTAGCCATATCACTTATTGAGCAATAAGTATTTTCATTAGCAACATTATATATTTCATTCTTTTTTCCATATAACATTGTTATTAAAATTGCACTAACAGCATCACTTGTATATAAATAGCATCTTTTGGTTTCTCCTTTTGTATGTAAAATAATATCTTTTTTTTCAATTGCGTTTCTTGCAAATTCTGCAAACACTCTCCCATCATCATAATTAACTCCAGCTCCAAATGTTTGAGTTAATCTTAAAATATTAGTACTAAATCCATACATTTTAGAATAGCATATACATAAATTTTCACACATATTTTTGCTAATTGGATAACAATTTCTAACTTCATTCGTTAATAAATTGTTCCCACAAAACTCATCAATTTTTTTATCTGTATCTGGTCTTCCATATACTTCCATAGTCGACAAATAAATAAATTTGATTACTCCTTTATTTTTTGCAAATTCTAAAACATTTCTAGTTCCATCTATTGCAATATTAATTGTTTTTATCGGTTCTTCGATAAATAATTTACTAGATGTTTGGCTTGCAGCATGAACTACATAATCAATGTTTTCGTGTACATCAGGTATTGGGTTACAAATATCCCCTTCGATTAATTCTAGCTTCGAACCCTCTTCTATCAATTCTTTAAATATTTCAATTGCTTTTTCTTTATTTCTTACCAAAGCAATTATTTTACAATTTAAATTGAAGATATTGCTTGCATATACTATTGTATTAACTAATAACTTTCCAATTAATCCTGTTCCACCAGTTATAAAAATTGTTTTACCTTTTAATTCTTTCCAATCAATTTCATTAGAATATACATTTTTTTCAATATCTTCTAAATATACCTTATCTTTCATTTTCATACAATCTACTACTTTCCTTTATTGTTTTTTATTAAATCATATTGTGCACCAATTTTATTTGTCATGCCTAATCCAAAGGTTTGTTCATCTTCTTTATATTTTAAATATGATTTAAAAGTATAAACATCTTCTGGAGTTGTAACTTTTATATTTCCCCTATTTCCTTCTACTATATATGCTGTATTTCCTAATGTTCTTATAATTGTACATGCATCAACCATATTTTCGTACCCTTGTGGTCTATTTCTAATTGCATCATGTGCTTTAATAATATCTCCTAAATAAAAACTTTGTGGAGCTTGACCAACATATGTTTCACTTCTAATAGGAACATCATTTATTTCATTTCCGTCTTTACTTGTAAGTATAGTTTCATATGTTGGCACACAAGTTATTGCATTTCCATTCTTTTTTACACCTTCAATGTTTCTTGTTATCACATCAGAAGAAACAAATGGTCTAACCCCATCATGTAACAATACAATTGAATCTTCTGGATTTTCGTTTTCAACCATCTTCAGTCCATTATAAATAGATTCTTGTGCAGAATCGCCTCCTTTAGTTATTCCGCATATTTTTGTTAAATTATATATTTTTGTTAATTTCTCTACATATGGTATATATCCCTCTAATGTTACTACATACACTTTATTTATTAACGGATGATATTGAAATAATTCAACTGTATGTACTAAAATTGGTTTCCCATTAATTTCTAAAAATTGTTTTGGAATTTCTGTTCCCATTCTAGTACCTCTTCCACTTGCAAAAATTACCGCTATATTCATATTTTTCCTCCATTTCACTCATTATCATTTTAATAATTTTTTCAGTAGATTTTCCATCTTCAAGTAATCCTACTTTATTAAAATATTCTTTTACTTTTTGCTCATACTTTTCATTATCAAATTTTTTAATATTTTTTAATAATTCCTCATTGTTTCTAGCAATCAAAAATGGTAAATCATCTAAATTTACATATAATCCTCTTTCTTTTATATATTCTTCTTCATCTAATGCAAAAATCATAGATTTCTTTTTAATAAGTGCTGCATCAAAAATACAACTTGAATAATCCGTTAATAATATTTCAGATGCAACAATTAGTTCAAGAATATCTGGATAATCTGTAGCATTTATAATATTCTCATTAAACTTTATTTCGGAAATAAAGTTTTCATTAGCAGGATGCAATCTTATTAGGATTTTCCATTTTCCGTTATATTTTTCTTCAAGTTCTTTAATTACATTTATCGCATCAATAGCAAATATTTCTTTTTTAGGATTTTCTCTCATTGTTGGAGTATATAATAAAAATTTACATTCACTATCAAAATTGTAATATTCATATACCTTTTCTTTAATTCCTTTTGGCAAATTTAATAAGTAATCATTTTTAGGGTATCCAATTTTTTCAATTCTTCCATTATAAAAAAATGCTCTTTTATAAATTTCTGTTAACCAATCACTATTTGAAATTAAAACATCTGTCATTTTAGAATTATGTTTAATTCTATTAACAATTTTAGTTGGTAATTTATCTTCTGCATCACCTTCAATTTTCTTCATTCCAAGACCACCATGCCATGTTTCAATAAAAAATTGTTTTTTTCTTTTTAGAACCCACTCTGGTTTTGTATGACTATCCACCCAAACTTTTGCTGTCGCTAATTCATATATCATCCCAATGCTTGACCATTTTTTTTGAATAATATTTTGTGGAACATCCTCAAATTTATTGTTTTTATATAACCAAACTTGTCCTATTTCTGGATGCTCTTCATATAATTTTTGAGAAATAATTTTTGGATTATCTCCATATCTTTTTCCAGAAAAACTAGAAAATACAACTTTATTTTGTATTGGTATACATCTAAATATTATAAAGAAAAAAGAAGCATATATTTTTTTAAAAATTCCTATTAAAGTCTCTTTCATTTTCTCCTCCACGACTATATTTCGAATTTAATCAAAACATGTTTTTCCCTTCGATCTATACTTGGTAATTTCATATAATCTCCATAAATTTGTGTAAGGATGCTGTCAAGATTATTCGGGCAGTGAACTTCAACATCTTCAAACATTATTGTTTTTCCAGGTTTGAAATCACTTATTTTATAAATTTGGGGATGGTGAAGAGCTGAAATATCACAGACACATTCCCAGTCTTTATCATTGTATTTGTCCAATAATTTATGGGTTTTATCAAATAATGATTCTCTTGAAATATTAAACAGCTTTAAAAATGCATGTCCTGTATTGGCTAATGCCTGAACTAATGGAGGATATCCTTTAAATTTTATAACAGACATTGCAAGTAATCTGTCTAAGACACGGCAACGTTTTACATGGAAGAATCTTTTTAATTTATTGTCAGGAACTTTGTCCAATACAAATATGTCAATGTCAATTCCCAA
>OIGD01001971.1_pt1 | contig 17477 bp, 10 predicted proteins | sample 1582211 | NCBI WGS metagenome assembly OIGD01 (sample SAMN04414078, study PRJEB24778) | human gut metagenome | material: faecal | host: Homo sapiens
AATTAATAAATAATAAAAAACAAACCGTAAATTATAAATAATAAAAATTTCTAGCATTTTTACTTTGCTAGAAATTTTTATTATTTATAGTTCATCTTTTATAATTTATTTTTCTATTTTTTAAATCACTTACTAATTTTTTATTTCTCTAATCATCTTTAAATTACCCAGCCTCCATTTACTGAAATAATTTGACCTGTTGTATAATCATCTTCTATAAGCCATTTTACACAGTTTGTTATAGAATGTGGATAACCTATTTTTTCTAATGGTATCTCGTTTGCTATATTTTCTAATTCTTGTTTTGATAATTCTTTATTCATTTCTGTATTTATAATTCCTGGAGCTATACTATTTACACGTATATTAGATGGTCCAAGTTCTTTTGCTAATGCTTTTGTCATTCCATCTAATCCGGCTTTTGCAACAGAATAATGAACTTCGCAAGATGCTCCAACTATTCCCCATACAGAAGAAATATTTATTATGCAACCACTTTTCTTTTGTATCATACTTGGCACAGCTTCTTGTGTAACATAAAATGCTGACGTTAAATTTGTTTGTAACATTTTATTCCAATCTTCATCTGTTATTTCGGTAAATAATTTTATTTGTGATATTCCTGCATTATTAATTACAACATCTATATGTTCATATTTTCCAATAATAAAATTTATTAAATTTTTTACTTCATTTCTTTTTGAAATATCTGCTTTGACTATGTCTATATGTATTCCATTATTTCCTAATTCATTTTTTATTTTGTTAGCTTGCTCTTCAGACTTATTGTAGTTCATTATTACTGTATATCCCTGTTTTGATAATTCTTGAACAATATTAGCACCAATTCCTCTAGAACCCCCTGTTACTAGTATTACTTTGTTTGGTAACATATTTATACCTCCTTTTTTAATATCACGATATATACATTTAATAATATTCCATAACTAATATAACATAACCAATATACCATAAATAATATTCTATAAATAAAAAATATTTATATTTTAAAAATATAAAAAAGCCAGTAATTAAGATTTTCTCAAAACTACTGACCTTCATATGGAGCCACTTCTCAGATTCGAACTGAGGACCCCCGCATTACAAGTGCGGTGCTCTGGCCAACTGAGCTAAAGTGGCATTCTTGGTGACCCGTACGGGAATCGAACCCATGTCTCCGCCGTGAAAGGGCGATGTCTTAACCGCTTGACCAACGGGCCATTTATATTTTTTTGCCTATATATTTGATTGAAATTGTTAATTTCCAACAAATAATTATTTTTCTAGGATTTAAGATTAAACTTAAATCCTAGATTTGGTGAGCCATCGCGGATTCGAACCGCGGACAACTTGATTAAAAGTCAAGTGCTCTACCACCTGAGCTAATGACCCAAGTTTTAGTGCCTTTGCACTGCGCAAATTTTGTATTTGTTAACGCAGTTATTATTTTAATCTATTTGTCATAGTTTGTCAATACTTTTTTTAAAATTTTCAAATTTTTTTATTTTGAGACGTTTATTATTGGACATTTTTATCCAATTTTGGACAGATATTCACATGCCAACCCATTGGTTATCTAAGATTTGTAATAGATTTGAGTAACTTGTAAGCAAACAAGAATAATATTTCATCTGCCTTATTTTGAAATGCTTTGTATTCAATATTTATTGCTTTAACGCTGTTATTAGCACAACATATACCCGATCAGTTCTTTTATAAACTGCCTTTGACATACCACAAATTACGCATAGAACAGATGGTACTTTTCCATTTTCACTTTTTATTTGTTCTTTTATTTTCACCAAGTTTTTAGCTGCATTTTCTATTTGATTTGCCCCAAGTTTTATTTCAAAACAACACCAATTTCCATCATATAATTCAATTACACAATCTATTTCCATATTTTGATAATTTTGATAATCTTAATAATGATAACATTTAGCTTCAAAACTATCTGCATAAATTTTTAAATTCCTTTCAACCATTGCTTCAAATAAAAATCCAAATGTTTCTAAATCATTTATCAACTTACTTTCTTCTTTAATATTTAATAACGCACATACTATTGATAGATCAGCAAAATGCCTTTTTTCAGCTTGTTTCACTCTTACTTAAGATCGTATGTTAGTTGAAAATGGTTCATCGTTATCCAATAAATATAATCGATCTAATGCATCTAAATAACTAGCCAAAGTATCTATATCTATATCAATATCATCATTGTCAATATCTTTTATCTTCTTTTTTTAAAGTCATATTAGATACTGTTGTACTTTCATTTCTAGCTAATGATTTTAATAAAGTCTTACTTTATGCTTATCTCTATTTTTTCCATCTAATCTATATAAATCATCATCTATTATTAATTTTATATACTCTTCTATTGCATTACTTGCATCTTTTGAAGAATAATTTAAATTTCCTGGCCAACCACCTCTAATTATTAGTCATGCTAATTTTTTTAAGTCTACTTCTCCTGTTAATTTCCCTTTATTATAACAAAAATCTTCTAAAGAAACATCCCCCTGTTGAATTGCCAGATTCATATAAGCTCATTGTTCTTAAATGAATTTTTCCATATCTTCCAGCACCACTATGCGCAATTTTATTTCTATTTGGTGTTGATGAACCTGTTAGTAACTTTTTTTACCTTTTGCATTCAGCTATATTATAAACAATTAGTGAGCAATTAGGGTCGCGTTCCCAATTGCTCACTAAATCTTAACATTTTGAGTTCACTTATTTATATTTTTTTCAATCTTTATCAATTTTACAGTAGCCAAATTTTGCAATAATTTAATTCTTTCTAAATGTCCAAAATTCCCAATCTTACCTTCCAAAAGAAGCTATTTTACTTCAATAACACTCCTACTATTCACAAAACTTTCATTTGCATCATACTCTGTTGTTTTTCCTTCAGTATAATAAGAACTTCCGCCAATTGCCTCTTTTACCAAAGTCTTACCGACAATCTTAACATCTTGTATCACACATTTTGTTAATTTTGCTGCTAATCTTACTAAGTTAGGTTCTGTTGTTAATTGTCCTGCAAATCCTAAAATTCCACCAACTTTATCTTCTCCAATAATTAATGCACTATTTTCTTCATCTTTATTACCTTGTACTAAACAATCAGTAATATTTGCTACTGCTGCTCCTGCAATTCCTCCTACTGCTGTTTTTCCTTCAATACATGTATTTATTACTTTACAATTATCAATAGCTGTTGCTTGGTTTTTAATATTGTTACCATGTCCAACTATTCCACCTGTACCATATGATGTTTCTTCTTTAGAAACGATATTACTATTTTTTACTGTACATTCTGAAATTAAACCTGTTCCAACACCTAAAATTCCGGCTGTTCCACCCTGATATATTTTCACTCCCGTTGTTGAATCTACAGTATATTTATTTCCTGCATTTGTTATACTTGATGATGTTAAATTACAGTTTTGAATTTCTGTACTTGGATTTGCTGTAGCAGCTATTATACCTGCTGTTGTTGATCCTTCTGTATCATTTATTATTGTAACTGAATTTGTATCTACATTTGTAATATTTCCTGAACTGCAAACTCCAACTGCTCCACCTACGCATTTTGCTTTTGAAGCTTTTATTGTTCCATCTTCTATACTTGATGAATTTAATCTTATCTCTCCACTTTGAATTCCTAATATTCCACCTATAGCTGATTTAGTATCGTCTTTTCCATTTGCAATTATTTTTAAATTAGTTACTTGTATATTTTCAGCATTACCAGAAATATAACCTATACCACCTGCTATAATATTTTCTACTGATGATGAATTTATTGAAATATTGTTTGCTTTTGAATTACTTACAGCCTTGTTACATCCCCCTGCAATTCCACCTATTTGAACTGCATTTCCATTACTTGTTTTTGATGTTATATCAAGTTTATTTACTTCACAGTTATCTATACTTGTTTTTCCTATTCCTAATATTCCACCTGCTAAAACATTTAAATTTGAGTTAATTGTAATTATTCCATCTGTTGCTTTAATGTTCTTTATTGTTCCATTTGTTGTTCCTGCTGCCATACTTGCAAGCGGCATAACTCCTTGTGCTGCTCCTTCGGTTGTTTTTATGTTTATTCTTATTTTGCTTATTTCTATATTTCCATTATTTTCATTTGTTACAATATCTCCGCTTCCTGATAATCCTGCTGCATGTCCTTTTGATTCGATTTCTATATCATTTACATTTATATTTTCTAATTTTGCTTCGGTTCGGGCTATTGATATAACACCGCTAGTTATAGGTACAGCACCACTATTTGCGGAATTATTTTTCATATTAATTTTACTAATATTTGAATTAAAAATATTTACATTTTCAGAACCTACTGCCACAACTCCAGCCATATGCATAGTATTTATGTCTGTTCCATCCATTTTTACATTTTTTACAGTTGTATTATTTACAGTTAATTTGTTAGCTGCTCCTACAACACCTCCAATTAATGATGGCATATATCCAGTAGTTGCTTTATGTGTTATTTCTAAGTTATTAATCTCAGAATCCTCTATTGTTGCTTCTCTATTTTGGCATCCCCAGACTCCTCCAATTCCACCAGGTGAATCTATTTTTATGTTGTTTATTCTTAAACCTTTTATATTAGCATTTCCTCCATTTACTCCTATTGCTCCACCTGTTTGATTTCCATCGGTTGTTGATGATTTTATTATCATATTACTAAATTCTGTATTTTCTATTTTTATTTCGCTGTTACAAAATCCTATAAGTCCACCTAAATTTTGGTTTCCTGATATTTCTTTTGTTCTATTTTCAGATGTAACTATACAATTTTTAATTGTTGTTGGTAATGATACAATAGTTGATACTAAACCTCCCATATTTCCTGGCTCTGCATATGAATTCTCTACTTTTTCTCTTTTCATAGAAGTATTTATCACTTTGCAATTTTCTAATTTTAGTTCAGTTGCATTTCCATAATAATATTTAACATTTTGTGATAATATTCCTCCAATATATCCTGCCTTTGCCTTTATATCACTATTGATTATAGTACAATCTTCAAAATTTGCTGCAACATCTGTAAACCCTACTATACCACCTATAGCGACCTTTGATGTATTTTTATCATCACTTATTATTGTTGATTCATTATAATTACATTTAATGATATTTGCATATTCTCCTGAAAGTATTCCTCCAACAATTCCTCCTATTTTATTAGAATCGTTTCCACTGTAAATTTCTGTTTTATTTACATTACATCTTATAATATTTATTTTTGCATTGTATGAATTATCTAGTCTACCTAAAATTCCTCCAATATAATTTCCTCTATCAGATTTTAATTGTGTGTTTTCAATATTACAATTTTCAATATTTAAAGTTTCTCCACAATTTAAAATTGTACTTGCAATTCCACCCATTCTTGTACTATCTGAAGTATTATTTGATAATAATATATTATTTGTAATTTTATTATTTACTAAATTAATATTGTCTACAGCATATGTTAATCCTAACATTCCTCCTATTGTTGATTCTGACATATTTTCATTAAATTTCATATTATTAATTTCACAATTTTCAATTTTCAAATCTTTTATTTGCCCTGCTATTATTTTACATATAATTCCACCAAATTCAATTGGTGAGCTAGTTTGCTCTCTTTGTATTTCTATGTTGTTTGCTGTACAATTTTTTATTATTCCTATTTTATCATTTCCAATTGTATATCCTAATGATGCTACTTCTCCTACCATTATACTTGCATATCCAGAATTTTTTACATTTATTTCTATATTTTCTGATTTACAATTATTTATGTTTAAATCTGATGTTGTAAGACCTATATATCCACCTAATTCACCTGTATATCCTGTTGAACTAAATATTACTGGGTTTTCTTGTGTTCCAATTATTTTAGAATTATTTATTATTGTCTTTTTATTTATTCCTATTCCTATAAATGCTGATACTTTGCCTCCACCAGTTACATTTCCACTATTTTCACAATTTTCTATTTCTATTGTTGAATTTGTATTAATTTCTTTTGCCAAGAATCCTGCTGATTCAATTGAATTATTTGCTGTAATGTTTCCTGTATTTATACTGTTTTTGATTGTTATATCTGCATCTGCTGTTGCTATAAATCCCGCTATTGTTTGCACATTTAAATTTTCTGAACCTATATTTGCTGTGTTCTTACAATTGTTAACTATTACAGGTACTACTGTATATGAAACTAGTCCGGCTGCATCTGATACTCCAGTTTGTGATGTAATTATTCCTTCATTTATACATCCTGTTAATCTTATTTCTGTACTATCATCTTGTTTTTGCGCTTGTGCTATCATTCCCGAAGCATGTCCAGAATAATTTGTTGTGTTATAATTTGGTGTTATTTCTCCTGTATTTGTACAATTTTCTAATTCTGCTATACATTTTGTACATCCTATTATTCCAGCTGTATTATCTAATCCTGATTTTACTGCTCCATTATTTGTACAATTTTTTACATATATTTTATTTACTTTCCATTCTACATTTTCTGCTTCTTTTATTACATATTTTTTATCTGTTCTACTATCTGAATGACTATCATCTATATTTTCTTCATCTTCATAATCATCTTTATTTATTACTGTTATATTTACTGCCACTTCATATTTTTCTTCTTTACCATTCCATACTTTGCTTATTGTTACTTTTACATATTCTGTAACATCTACATATCCGTCTGGTGTTTTTGTTTGTACAACATAATATGTATCTGTTCCAAGCTCTTCTATATCATATGTTGCTATTTGTAGTGCTCCATTTTTTACTTCTATATCTTCATATCCTGTTATTACTTGTTTATTTTTATCTAATACTTTAAATCTTGCACCATCTAATAATCCATATGTATCTATATCAATATTTTTTAAACTTAATGTATATTCTCCTATATGTCTTTTATTTTCTATTGTTAAGCTTACAATATTTGTTGTTTTATCTAGTTTTACTACTACATTATTTACTGAATAATTAGATGCTTCACTATACCCTACTAAACCACCTGCATTAAATTTTCCTGCAATTATAGTTCCATTGTTAGTTGAATCTACTATACTTAGTGCTCCAAAGCCAACACCTATTAATCCACCTATTTTTGATCCTGTTGCTGTTATGTTAGTGTTGTTTGTACATCCATTTATTATTAATAATTTTCCATCTGCTCCATATCCTATTAATCCACCTACATTATTTGTATCTGAATTTATTGTTCCTGAAACTGTACAGTTTTGTAGTGTTCCTTGTGCCATATAAGCAACTATTCCACCAACATTATATTTATTTTCTAATTTTTCTTGTAATTCTTTTATTTTTTCTCGTAATCTTGTTTTTTCTGTAGTTGTTGTTGCATTTGCTAATTCTAATCTTGCATCACTTATTTTTTCGTTTATTTCTTTTTCTACATTTGTGATATTTATGTTTATATTTGATACGTTTAAGTCTTTAATTGTTCCTGATACTTCTGCAAAAAGTCCAAATCTTGTATTGTCACTATCTCCATCTTGTGTTATTTTCAAATTTGATATTGTATAACCTGCTCCATCAAATACTCCTCCAAATTCTTTTATTGGTTTCCAGTTTCCTGATGTTATTTCTATATCATTTTTCAATTCATAATCTTCATATTTTCCAAATGTATATGTTTTTCCATCTATTGTTACACTTCTATTTGTTCCTATTTTTGATAATTGTTCTTCTGTATATATTGGTATTACTGTATCTTGTGTTTCTACTATTACTTTTGTTTCTAATAAATCACATTCTATTGATATTTCATATTGTTCTGTTATTGGGTCTGTTATTTTTTTATGTATTACTACTTTTACTTCATCTTGTATTATTTTTCTATATCCTTCTGGTGTTTCTGTTTCTTTTATGTAATATATATCATCTTGTGTTCCATGTGTTTTCATTAATCCAAAGTCTAATATTCCACCATTTTTTGTTATTCCTGTTTTTATTACTTCTTTATTTTCATTTAATAAATCGAATTTTGCTCCATTTAGCATATCTTCTGTTTCTGAATCTATTTTTTCTATTCTGATAGTGTAGTCTATTGGTATTTCTCTTTTTATAACCACATTTTCAAAATCGTCATCTTCCTCTGTTCCTCTTACATATTGTGTTGAGTTTGAATTGTATGCCTCTTCTTCTTTATAGGTTGATAGTTCTGGTATTGATAAATTTCCTTTTTTTAATTCTTTTTCTCCACTTGTTCCTTTTGTTATTTCACCTGCTACAACCAATCTTATATCTTCTTCTAATTGTTTTTCTGCTGTTACTTTACATATAAATTCAATTTCTTCATAACTTGGATTTTCATTGTTTGTATATGCTGGTATTGCTGTATTTTCTAAATATGTTGTTGTTATTTTTCTTCCATCTTCTGAAACTGTCCATTTATATTTTATATTGTTTGCATTATTTACATCAAACTCTAATCCTTGCCCTATATATTGAACTATTTCCTTTGCATATCCTTCGTTTTCTCCTTCATTATATACTCTTATTTTATATGTAATTGTATCTCCATTTTGAACTTCTACTGGATATTTTGTATGTTTATATTCTAATTTATTTTCTGTATTTGTTATTATTGGTTCTCTTTTATTTGTTGGCTCTGTTCCATTTATTTCAGATATATATTCTCTTTGAATTAATTTTAAATCCACTAATTTTATATCTTGTCCTGTTATTATTATCTGTTTATTTCTTGTTAATGATTGTATGTTTTGTGTATATGTTGGATTATCTAGTAAATCAACTTTTTCTTCTTCTTTTGGTGAATTTGTATATTTACCATCTGTTTTTACTAACATATTTAAATATGCATATTTACTTATATCTTCTGGTTTTACTATCAAATTTAATGCTTGTGAGCAACTATATTCTCCTGTTGTTATTTCTGTGTTTGTTATAGTATCTATTACTTTTACTCCTTCTGGAGCCAATATTGTTATTGTATGTTTGCAGTCTTTATAGTGTACATATGGAATTCCACCTATTCCACCCCATGTATTTGCAAATATTACATTTCCTTCTGTGTTATCTATCCAAATTTCTTTTGCATTATTAAATGCTAATATTCCTATTTGTGTAACTGTTGATGGTAATTTGATTTTACTAAAATTGCAATTTGAAAATGTAAAATCTTTTATATTTGCACATGTTGAATTATAATTTAATTCTCCATTTAATCCTTCACATCCGCTAAAAGCCCATTCTCCTATTTCTGTAACTGTGTTTGGTATTGTTAAATTTCCTGTTAATTTAGAACAATTTTGGAATGCTTTTTCTGGTATATTTGTTATTCCTGAACCTATTGTTATTGTTCCATTTAATTCTGAGCAGTTTGCAAATGCTTTTCTTCCTATTGTTTGTAATGTATTTGGTAGATTTAAGTTTCCTGTTAGACTTTTACAATTGTAGAAAGCATAATTTCCTATATTTTTTAAATTTGCTGGAAATTTTATGTCTTTTATATCTAAATTATAACAACTATGAAATGCATAATCCTCTATGTTTATTAAATTTTGTGGTAATTTAAATTCTGCACTCTTTAATTTCTCACAGTGATAGAAAGCTTTACTTCCTATTGTTTCTATAGAATCTGGCATTTCAACTGTTTCTAGTGCCATGCAGTTTATAAAACAATATCTTTTTATTTCTTTTACTGAATTTGGTATAATAACTTTTTTTATTTGTTCATCTCTTGTGTTTCCAAAAATATTGTATTCATAATATGTGTATTTTCCTATTGAAACAACTGGGTATTGTCCTATTTTTGATGGTATTGTTACTGTTTCAATGTTTGCATTTGTTGAATTAAATTTTGCATATACATTTATTGCCTCATTTGACTCATTTAAACAATAATGCCACTCTATTCCATCTATAACATATGTGTATTCTGTGTATCCATATGATTCTTTTGGAGAAAATATATTTATTAATATTAATATTGATATTATACTAATAAATACATATATGCCTTTTTTCATTAGATACTCCTCCTTTTATTTATTTTTTCTTTTTAATATTATTATCACTGCAATACTAATTAAAAGAGCCACTATAATTGTTGTAAAACATATTGCTGTAAATCCTGTTTTTATTGTAATTATAATTTCTTCTTTGTCTTCATTATCTTCTGTTATGTCTTTAGAATCTGAATCATTTTCATATTCTGTTATTTTTACGCTATTTATTTTTGAACCTATATTTTCTTTATTAACTTTATATGTACATTCTATAAATATTGATTTGCTTTCTCCTGGTTGTAATAAATTTTTATTTAATGAATTTGTTTTTACTTCATTTCCATTTACCACCCATTGTGTTGTTTGTGTTGATATTGCTTCAAATCCTTCTGGTAAATAATCTGTTATTTCTGTTGCATATCCATTTATTTCACCAATATTTGTTACTTTTATTTCATATTTTATTTTTAATTTTGTATTTTCTATTTCTTTTTTTGGTATATCTATTTTTAATATTTCTTCATTTGATTTTTTATTTATTATTTTTTGTCCTTCATTATTTTCTACTGTTACATTTATAATATTTTTTTCTATATTTAAATCAAATTTTTTTACATATACACTACACTCATCTGTGTTATTTTCTTTGTTAGCATCACATGAATCATCTTGTAATTTTACTTTATTTGTTGCTATTCTTCCATTATTTAATTTATTTTCTTTTACTTTTAACGCTATTTTTAGTTCCTTATATTCTGGTGATAGCATTGTTTGTTTGTTAAATCCTTTTAATTCTGTATTATCTAAAATACTTGTTTTTATATATTCTGCTTCACTTATATTTGTAGTTTCCTCTAAATCTCCTGATGAATTTATTTTATATAATTTCCAGCCATTTTGATTATTTAATTCATTATTTATATATTCTAATCCTTGTGGAATTTCATTGAATATATCTTTTATTGTTGCAGCATTTTCAGATTCATTATAAATTCTTATTGTAAAAATTAATTCTTGATTATTTTCTACTTTTTCCATATTTTCATTTTTAGTGTATATAATTTTTCCGTTTTTATCTAAACTTGTTTTTATCTCATTATTAACTTTTTTTATTCCATCTACTTCAGATACAAATTGTTTTATACTTACATCATATTTTGCATCTTTGTATTGTATTTTTACTTTTATTTTTTTATTTTCTACATCTATTTTTAATCCACTTAAATTTGTGTCATATTCTATATTTACTATAAATTTTTTTGATGCTTTATCCCATGTTTGATTTAATGTAAAAGATATATCATTATCTATTATTTTTTTATATTCATTAGGTACATCTATTTGTTTTATTATATATTTTTTCTTTCCTTCTTCTCTTACAGTTAATGTTCCTAAATATAAATCACCATTTTCTGTAACACCACTTGACAAACTTGATTGTTCTTCGTTTTGTAATTCATATTTTATATTATTAATTTTTTCATTGTATAAATTAGTACTTTCTACTGTAAGCTCATATACATCTGGAATTTTCATATCTCCATATACTATTGTTACATTATTATTTTGTTGTTCTATTGAATAGCTTTCATTACTTGGTTTATACACATAAATTATATCCTTGCTATCTTCTTGAAAATATCCGTTTTTATTTATAGGTTCGTCGCCATAAGCTCTATAACAAGGAATATCTATTCTATCTGTTTTATACCATTCACCTATTTTCCCTTTTATTATTTCTTCTGGTAATAATGCATTTCCTTGTGTATCTATATATTTAATTGTTATACTCATTTGTTCGTTTGTTACATTAGGACTGCTTGTTTTTAAAGCCTGCTTTACTCCATCAATATAATACTGTGTATTACTTATCCCAATAAAACTAGTGCTTATACTAATGATTATTATAATAACTGCAAATATTTTTAATAATGAATTTTTTTCTTTCACTTTATATACCTCGTATAATGAACATATAACATTATACGAACTCCTTTCTTTAAAATTTTTACTTTTTTGTTATAATGTTTTTATAGACTCTGTGGACTAGTTTCTATCCCTATCGCTTGACGATTTCCTTTGGAGGCTCTAGCCACAGATGTTTGTTTATTTGTTAATTAGTTAGATAACGCATGACGTTTTATTTAGAACGAGGCTACATTCAACAAACATTTTGTGGATCACATTGTCTAAATTTTATTTAAAAAGGAGTACCCCTTATGATTTATGTTGGTATCGATGTTGCAAAGGATAAACACGATTGCTTTGCAATGAACTCTGATGGAGAAATTTTGATTGAAAAATTGACTGTTCAAAACAATTTTGATGGTTTCAATTCTTTATTCAATTCTCTTTCTCAATTTAATGAAAGTCTTGAAAATATTAAAGTAGGACTTGAAGCTACTGGTCACTACAGCAATAACATTCTTAACTTTCTGACCTCAAAAGGATTTAATGTCTACGTCATTAATCCACTACAAACTAATCTTTACAGAAAAGGTCAAAGCCTTAGAAAGACCAAAACAGATAAGTTAGACGCTCGTTTTATTGCTACAATGCTTATCACAGATAACTTAAAGCCCTACTCTAATTTATCTTATCACATTTCTGAATTAAAGTCACTAGTTAGACACAGATTTCGTTTAATTCAAGAACGTTCAAAATTCAAAACATCTCTTTCTAGGCTTGTTACTCTTGTGTTTCCGGAACTCGAGAAAATTGTTTGGTCTATTTCTCAAACTTCTGTGCTGTATCTTCTTAACGAATTACCTTCTGCTAAAGATATATCTGAATGTAATTTAAAACATCTTACATCTCTTTTAGAAAAATATTCTAAAGGGAAATATAGTAGAGCTAAAGCTATTGAAATTCGTGAACTTGCTAGAATATCAATTGGCACTAATAGTCGTTCTTTATCTTTTGAATTAAGACAAGTTATTCAAACTATTTTGTTTTTACAAACTCAAATTGATGATATTGATAAGGAACTTAAAACAATAGTTGACGAACTTGATAGTCCAATAATGTCTATTCCAGGTATTTCTTATGTTTCTGCTGCTTTTATATTAGCTGAAATTGGTGATATAAATAACTTTGATTCACCTGCTAAATTACAAGCCTTTGCAGGACTTGATCCATCTACATATCAATCTGGAAAATATACTGCTACTCATTCAGTAATGGTAAAACGTGGTTCTAAATATCTACGTTGGGCCTTACTTAATGCTACAAGACTTGTCTGTATGCGTGATAAAACATTTAATGATTACAAAAATTCTAAGCTAGCTGAAGGTAAGCATTATTTTGTAGCACTTAGTCATACTTCTAAAAAATTAATTAGAGTTATTTATTATTTATTAAAAACAAATAAATCTTATCAACTTCCAAAAGTAGCTTAGTTGATAGTGTTTCATACCTTTTTAAAAGCATTTTTCCAGATGCTTATTTGTCATGCATTTTTTCAATGTACTAATTTTTTTGATTTTTTGAGAAAAACTATTGACATTCATATAGTTAGTCTCCATAATATTTTATTTATTTTTATATTATAGAAGAAAAATTTTTTATTCAATCCCCGTTTTGGGCTGTATATTTAGGTTTGATAACTATTAATTTACGGAAATAGTTGCTTTTGACAAAATATTACAAATATTACTTTTATATTACATTTTTGTAATACTGCTGTTTTATCTAAATTTGCAATATTTTTTTAATTTATTAAGAAACTTTTTTGGTATATTAGTATATTTTTTTATAGTATTTTTTATTCTATTGCATAATCTTTTTTCTATTTATGACTTACTAGTTTTTTTAATCGCTATTGCACAACTAATTTTCTTATTATATAATTATTTTATAAAATTAATACAAGAAATTTTAAAAGAAAGGAATTAACCAATTATATAGATTAATATTTCTATATGATTGATTATACGAGAAAAAAATGAAACAAAAGAACTTATTTAAATTTATATTTTACACACTAACTATACTTTTAACATTTACTTATATAATCTATAGAATATTTTTTACAATTCCTACAACTCTAGGAATAATTGCTTTAATATCATCAATATTAGTACTTTTTATTGAAATATGGGAATCTCTAGATTTTTTTGCATATTATTTGAATATTTTATGTGTGAAAAAAACATCTCCTAAAATTCCTGACTTATCTAATATAACTCAATATCCTGATATAGATGTTTTAATTGCTACTATTAATGAACATGAATCATTATTAAAAAATACTATTACTGCATGCAAAAATATGAGTTACCCTGATAAATCAAAAATTCATATTTATATATGTGATGATGGTAATAGAGCAAATATTAAGAAATTAGCAGAAAATTTAGGTGTTAATTATTTATCACGAATTACTAATAAAAATGCAAAAGCAGGAAATTACAATCATGCATTAAATCACATTACTTCACCTTTTGTTGCAACATTTGACGCAGATATGGCACCAACTCCAAATTTTTTACTTACTACTCTCCCATTCTTTTTTACTGGCACAGATGAAATAGGTTTTGTTCAATTGCCACAAAGTTTTAACAACCCAGATATTTTCCAATTACGTTTTAAATTAGAAAATAAAATTCCTTTTGAACAAGACTATTTTTACCACTCAATTCAAATAGCAAAAAATGCTACAAATTCAGCAATTTACTGTGGTACAAATGCTTTATTTTCAAGAAAAGCTTTAAATTCTTGTAATGGATTTGCAATCGGAACAATTTCTGAAGATATTGCAACTGGTATGATGATCGAATCTAAAGGATATAAGTGTTTGGCTCTTAATAACGTAGAAGCATACGGAACAGCAGTAAATGATTTATCTGGTTTCGTAAAACAACGTTCACGTTGGGCAAGAGGTTGTGTTCAAATTTTAAAAAAATATAATATATTAAAAAATAAAGGTTTATCTTTTAAACAAAAAATAGAATATTTATCTTGTATTTCTTATTGGTTTTTTGGTGTTAGACGAATGGTATATCTGTTAACTCCTTTACTTTTCAGTATTTTCGGAGTTATTATTGTAGATTGTAATTTAACTACTTTTATATCAATATGGTTACCTACTTATATTTTAAAAAGATTTACATTAGATATTTTTGAAGGTAATAAACGTTCATCTACTTGGAATAAAATTTATGAAACCATATTGACACCTGTACTTTGCAAAGAAGTTTTAAAAGAATTTTTTGGTTTTGGAAATACTAAATTTGAAGTTACACCAAAATCTTCTCAAAATTTAAAAATGAGTAAAACTAATAAACAATTATTAATAAGTCATTTGGTTTTATTAATCTTAAATATTTTAGGTTTAATTATGTGTTTATTTAGAATTAAAACAAGTGGAATTACAGTATATATTTTATCTTTATTATGGATAATTTCTAATATTTTTTATTTAACAATTTCTGTTATTTTTGATAGTAGCGTAAAATGTACGGCTTCTGCTAATTTTATTCCTAATAAAATTAGCGTATATAAAAAACTTTCTGTTTTAGGTATCTTCTTCAATAGAAATAAACTTTCAAAAAATACGAATACGATAAAAAAAAAAACAAAATAAATAAAAAAATAAAGATAAATATAAAGCAAAAATAAAATAAAACAAAAATAAAATAAAATAAAACAAAAATAAAATAAAACAAAAATAAAAATAAATAAAAGAAAGAGGGTGCAATTTTTTAATGAAAAAAACTGTTATTATATTTTTTATTATAATTGCTTTTTTAATTACATGTATATTTGTTTATAAAACTTATTCTCCTATAAGTTCTAATACTACAAACAAGCAACTTAATATTGATAAAACTACTGTTTCTTATAATGGATGGATTCATACTAATGGCGCAAATTTAGAAAACGAAAAAAATGAAAAAATTCAATTAAAAGGATTGAGCAGCCATGGAATTGAATGGTTTTCTGATGTTATTACTTTCGAAAATTTAGAAAATCTGAAAAAAACTTGGGGCATAAATGTTTTTAGAATTGCTATGTACACAGATTCTCATGGAAGTGGATATATTTATAATCCTAATGAAAATAGAGAAAAAGTTTATAAAATTATTGATATGGCAACAAGCCTTGATATGTATGTAGTAGTAGATTGGCATATTTTAAATGACAATAATCCTCAACTACATAAACAAGAAGCAAAAGTATTTTTTGATGAAGTTTCAAAAAAATATTCTAATACTCCAAATGTAATTTATGAAATATGTAATGAACCTAACGGAAACGAGGTAACTTGGGAAAGGCACATTAAACCATATGCAGAAGAAATAATACCAATTATACGAAGTAACTCTGAAAAATCTTTAATAATAGTTGGTACTCCAGATTGGTGTAAAAAATTAAAGAAAGCTGCTGACAATCCAATAAGTTTTAAAAATATTGCATATTCATGCCATTTTTATTCTGGCACACATGGATCAGAATTACGTGAACAAATAGATTATTGTATTGAAAAAAACATTCCTATTTTCGTTTCTGAATGTGGTTTAACAGCTGCTAGTGGTGATGGTGAAGTATATTTTGATAAATTTTCTGAATGGATTAACTACTTGAATTCTAAAAATATTAGTTGGATATATTGGTCTTTTTCTAATAAAGATGAAAGTTCTGCTATTTTATTGCCAGAATATGAAGTTAAAAATAATGAATTTACTAGTAATATAAAAGATAACACTAATTCAAATTTGCAGGAAAACATTAATTTTAGTTCTCTAGAAAATACTAATACTACTAATAATACTAATTCTGAAGAAAGTATTTCTATTATTGACTCAAATTTAGATTTTAATAATTATTTAACTGAATCTGGAAAATTTATAAAAAATATTTTTAATAAATAAAACCGCACAAATTATTAAAAAAAATTAAAATTACAGAAAATATATTTAAAAAACTAAACTATAATATCTTATAACATCTGTCGAATTTTGACGATGAAAAAAGCTTGCAATTTGTATAAAATTACTATACAATACTCGCAAGCTATTTTTATTATTTTTTACTATTTAATTCACTATGCATTTAATTCTTCAACTAGTTTGTCCACATCTATTCCATGAACTGCGCATGCTTCTTCTAATGTTTCTGCTTGTGAAGCAGGACATCCTAAACAATGCATTCCTGCAGCTAATAAAATTTCTGCTTTATTTGGTGCAACTTCTAATAATTCACCTATTTTTATATTTTTTGTTATTTCCATTTTTTTCACCTCAATTCATATTATACCAAAAAATTTATAAAAAGTACATATCCCCCCTATTTTTTTATTTATTATATTTATTTTATCTTGTCATGTTTGTTTTTTATATTTGGTTTATGTTTTAATTCCATTTTAATTTAACTTTAATTATCAATTTTATTTATTTCTAATTTTATTTTGGTTTTGTTTTTGATTTATTTTTATTTTAT
>OIGD01001974.1_pt1 | contig 17447 bp, 17 predicted proteins | sample 1582211 | NCBI WGS metagenome assembly OIGD01 (sample SAMN04414078, study PRJEB24778) | human gut metagenome | material: faecal | host: Homo sapiens
AGCAGCTGCGCCCGTGTCGGAGAGCAGTCCCGCTCCGGAAACAGGCGTGCCGGATGCGGCTGCGGCGGAGATCACGAAGCCTTGATCGAGGAGCTGCGTGCCGTCGAATTTGCGCTGGACGAAGTCATTCTCTACCTGGATGCATACCCTTGCGATCAGGCTGCGCTGGATCTGTACCGGCACCTGCTGGAGCGCCGTTGTCCGCTGGTGGAACGCTATCAGGCGGAGATCGGCCCGTTGACGCCGCTCGGCAATATGAGTCACACCAAGTGGGAGTGGGTCAGCCGTCCGTTCCCGTGGGACTATGACGCCAACGTCTGAATCCGAGGAGGTAACATCATGTGGATTTATGAGAAGAAGCTCCAGTATCCCGTCAAGATCAAGACACCCAACCCCCGCCTGGCACAGATCATCATTTCCCAGCTCGGCGGACCGGACGGCGAGATCGGCGCCTCCATGCGCTACCTCAATCAGCGCTACTCCATGCCGGAAAAGCAGGTCGCGGGTTTGCTGACCGACATTGGTAGAGAAGCCTCTGAAATGTTCCATTCAGAGGCTACGGCTTTTTTTGATGCTTTTGCAACCGTATAGCTCCACTTCATAGGAAGTAAATTCAGATATACATCTATGTTATCCTTATCTTGAACTACCATCTTGTCTAAAATGTGCTTATAGAACTCATCTTCGTACTCCACGCCGCTGACAATCTCTTTGATTGCGTCCTCAATCTCTTTTAAGAGCTGCTGTTGCTGCTCTATCATTTCCCGCTGTTTATCCACGCTTTCGATAATAGATTGAAGCTCCTCGATTTCAGCATCGCAGCTTGCACGGGTGGCAGTAAATTCGTCCTTGTTAATCAGATTGGACATATAAAGGTCAATCAGATTAGCCCGCTTGCCCTCAATCTTTTTAATCTGCTCTTGCAGCTTTAGGACATCCGTACCCGTCGTATCCATAGCAATGATGGACTGAATAACGGCAGTTAGGTTATTTATGATTTTATCTCTATTGTATTTAAGGCTCTTGGTTACGAGATACATAATGTGGGTCGCATCCTCATTGCGGATAGACAAGCCCGTACAGCCGACTTGGTTTCCTGCCTTGTCAATATGGGGGCTTCCGTGCTTTGCGGCTTCGTTGCAGCGCCACGCCTTATATCGGCTGCCGTCCTTTCTGGTCTTATACCTTGCCACATAGCTTGAGCCGCAGCAGCCGCATTTGATTTTGCCAGAGAACGGATAGCGGTTAGAGTGCTTTGCCTTGCCCTCCTGCGAAAGCGACTTTGCATCTAAAATGCGGTTTGCTTCATCGAACAGTTCACGGGAAATAATCGGCTCGTGATGGTCTTTAATGATAACAAATTCCTCTTGACCACGGTTGTATTTCTTTTCGTGAGATAAGAAATCTGGCGTATAGGTCTTTTTCTGCACCAAATCGCCGCAGTATTTCTCATTGCGTATCACTCGCAGAATGACCGTGTTGCTCCATTCCTTGACCCGCATAGGGCTGATACCTTCCTCACGAAGCTCACGGGCAATGACGTGCGTTCCTTTGCCTTCGTTGACGAATTTATGGAAGATAAGGCGTACCACCTTTGCGCCTTCCTCGTTGATGGTCATTTTGCCGCCCTCAACATCGTAGCCTAACATACTTCTGCCGAACACAACGCCCTGTTCCATCTGGCGTTTTTGTCCCCACTTCACACGCTCGGAAGTCTTGCGGCTTTCTTCCTGCGCAATAGAGGACATAATCGCCAGACGAAGCTCTGCATCGCCGTCTAAGGTGTTGATATTGTCATTCATAAATATAACGCCGACGCCGTGCTTTTTCAATTCACGGGTGTAATATATACTATCAAGAGTATTTCTCGCAAAACGGGAAATCTCCTTGGTGATAATCAAATCAAAGTCGCCGTTCTTGGCGCACGCTATCATACGGTTAAACTCTTTGCGCTTCTTTGTGTTCGTGCCAGAAATGCCCTCATCGGCAAAAATCTCATAAAGCTCCCAATCGGGATTGCGCTCAATATACTGTCTGAAATACCGCTGCTGGCTTTCAAACGAATTGGCTTGGTCTTCATTGTCCGTTGAAACACGGCAGTATGCCGCTACCTTTCTTTTCGTTTCAACCATCTTCAGCTCTTGGTTTAGGCGTTCATATCTATTTATCATAGCGAAGCTCCTTTCTCAGTAAACTTTGTTACTGTATTTAATTATAGAAAAAAGAGAGTGCGGTGTCGAATGTGCAAATTTGTTTTTCACTCGGCTATGTAAAAACGCCAAGCGTTATGCTCGGCGTCTGCTTTTTTGCTCCCTGCTATATTGCTTTTCAAGCTCGACCAAACAGCGTTCCCGCTGAGAATGTGTCAGCAGCTTCCTTTTCTCCAAAGAAAGGAGTATCGACTTTTGGATATTCATAAGGAACGCAGCGTGTTCCTGCTCGTTTAATTCTGGAACAGGGTCGCCAACATAAACAAATTCTCTATGCAACAGCCGCAACACCTCCCTCGTTTCTAATGTATATGAGCTACCGCTTGTACCGTATAACGAGAGGGCTAATCCTTTTTTGCAAGCCCGATGCTGATGGCAAGGGCTTTGTCTGCGCAATGAATAAAACGCCTGTCAAGAGTTCCTAAGTACTCTCGCAGGCGTTGCTTGTCTATGGTGCGGATTTGTTCAAACAATATAATTGAGTTCTTATCCAGACCGTCGAAGTCTTTAATTAAGGTGTGCGTAGGTAATTTGGCTTTTGTGTGTACCCGACTTGTGATAGGGGCGATAATGACCGTAGGGCTATGCTTGTTGCCTATATCGTTGGAAATGATAAGTACGGGTCTTGTGCCGCCTTGCTCCGAGCCGATAACGGGGTTTAGCTCCGCATAATAAATGTCGCCACGCTTGATAGTCAATTCCATTGTGTTTGACCTCCCAATATGATTTAGGCAGAGGCTTTCTGCCTATGTAGGCAGCCAAACACAAGGAAGTATTTAAGGTCGGGAGAGCATAAACAATATCTCTGTTCTTTTGACCACCTTGCGTCTGGCTGCTATGAGAAAGCATTTCAATTTGTCCTCGACACCCCGAAATGCTATTGGGAAGTCGCCAAACGGTCAGCAGCGAACTGACGCCACGGGAGTTTCACCCCAACTGTCGTTCTGACAGAGCCGCCCTCATTGCCTGCGACGGTTTTATCACGCTCGGACTGTGACTGGACGGGAGTATCATTGTCCTCTTTGTGGGTTATGGCGAAATCGGGAGCTGCCCGATATTTTGAGTAGGTAGTTATCGCTCTCTGCCTTACGGCAGGTTATGGCGTACCTCTCGACACGCTTATGCTTATCACAATCACAAAGAGAAGGTATTTGGCGAATGGGTATTCGGTTTTCAAAGAGCAATCCCGTTTTCGCCACACAAAGGAAAACAGGGCGAGAGGTTTTGTCCTCTCACCCTGTAGCCCGTGGGAACGCTCAATTTTCCCCTCTACTCAAAAATTTTTTGGATTTTTTCTTTGAGCCTGTCCAATCGCCTGTAAACGGCTTTTTCCGTGATACACAGATACGATGCAATTTCACGGGTAGAATACCCCTGCACTTTCATAAATGCGATACGCAGAGTAAGCCTGTCCACCTTAATCAGCACTTGATAGAGCTGCTGATTTTCGATGTTATCCAGAAAATCCTCGACCGTTTTTATTTCGGGCTGTGTCATATCCGTTGCGACTTCTTCAAGGTATGTACCTGTTTCCTGCATACGCTGATAGAAACGCCTGTCGGAATTGAAAATCGCCCAATCGTGAATACGGAGCTTTTCTATGTCGTTCTCGCTGACACCTAAACTCCGCAACTGCTTTTCTTCGGCTTCTTTCCAGAGCCGCCATTTCTTTTCTTCTCTGGCTTTGTTGTACGCCATACTGTTTCCTCCAATCTGAATTTTTTTGAAAACTCAGATTGGCAGGCGGACTACGGCAGCCAACGCCAGATACGGGCTTGTCCTGTATCAAGGGAAAGCCAGACAAACAAAAAGCCGCAAAGGTACAAAGACCTCTGCGGCAATAAGCATAACTATACCTATGGCATAGAAATGTAATCTCTATTTGAAAACCATAAGAGTGCCACGAGCAGGCGAGGATTTTTTTAACAGATTATCCTCGTTCCTGCGTGACACTCTATATGTATCCGCTGCTTCTGATGAGCAGCGTTGCGGTCATATTAGACCAACACATAAAAAATCCCTCCAAACCTTAAACGGGCTTAGAGGGCTGAGCTATTTTTGTTTGGGCGTGACAGAGCAGCCCACCAAAGCACCGTTTTTTTTATTTGGTGGGCTGTGCTGCCAAATTTATTGATGAAAAAAGAGCCGACGAGCTGTGAGGTATCTCACAAGTTCATCGGCTCTGCGTCTTAGCGTCTGGCACTTCTGCTTTTGTGATATTCAGTTGCTTTGCATTTATCAATGTCTGCTTATGGCACTTGGGACAGAACAAAGGAAAATTCTTTAACTCTGTATCTTCCCGTATCTGTACCCTTGTTTTGTTGCCGCAGACGGGGCATAGTATAAACTTTTCTTTTTGCATTAGGCATATTTCCTCCGACTCACAAACGCAAGATTGCCTTAGCTATTGTTGCCAAGGAAAGCCGCAAGTCCCTTTTGCACTTCTGCTGGGTCTTTGACACTATATGTGAAAGAAAGCGTTGCGTTTGTTTCAATCCAAATCTTAGAATAATCAGAAGTGAAGCTGATTACGGAGTCCATAGAATTGTCTGCTCGGTAAAATGTAATTTTATTATTTCCCTCGCTGTCATTCCAAGAGCCTCTCTTGACTTCTTTCGTGTTGACCTCAATACCTTCTATGAAGGTCAGCAGTTGATTGAAGTCTTCACTGTCTGTAATAGTCGTATTTCCATCGGCGGTCTTTATTGCGGCATGAGTTGCGGACTGCGTAGCTATTGCGGGAATGCCCGTAATAGCATCCTTTGCCGTCGCATACTGCGGACGGTTAGGAATAAGGCATATTGAAATGACCGCAATTAGAATTACCGCCCCTAAACCTGCAAATCCAATGATTTTTTTCGTGTTTGATTTCATAACATTCTTTATCCTTTCTTTGGGATTTCCCTCGGCAAACGCCATCGGTACGCCAAGTGTGCTTTTTTCAATAGAAAGCTCTAAAAGCGACCGGCTGTATTCTTTGCGAATATCCTCCTTTGAATTTCTGATTACGCTTTCATCGCAGGACATTTCCATATCGGTAACGAACAGCTTGAACGCAAGCCACACAAGAGGGTTAAACCAATGCAGGATAAGAACAACATATCCTAATATCTTCGCAAGGTTATCACGCCGAGCGAGATGCGTCTGTTCGTGGGCAATTACATATTCCTGTGCGTCAGCCAAATTGCTCGGCAAGTATATTTTTGGATTTCGCAATCCAAGCGCAAAGGGCGTGCTGATTACTTGCGAAATATAAATATTATCCCGAAGAAGGACGGCACTCTGTAATTTCTTTTTGAGTCTGGAATATGAGCGTATGCTATACAGGCAAAACGCAAAAACGTCGATGAACCATATAATCTTTCCCCAAAAGGTAAATATCTGATATACATTTGCGGTAGAACCGAAAACCTCAGTTGCTACAACAGGGTTGATTACGCTGTCTATTGCTTTTATACCCGTTTCCACATAAGGGGTTTCAATGTAAAGCATATCCGTAGAAAGCGGCGTTGTGTTGAACGGCAATATGCTCAAAACGCTTTCAAAGGAAACGGGGACAAGCAGGCGGAAAAAGGCAACAAACCACAATGCGTAGGAGAAAACCTTTGGAGCTTTTTTCAGCAGCAGCCGTGCCAGTATAATAATTAAGATGGCGAAGCTGCCCGTAATACTCATATTTACAATATCGAGAAATACTTTGTCGCTCATAGTCATTCCTCTGCATTTTGGTCGATGATTTTCTGTATTTCAGCGATTTCTTGCTTTGAGAGCTTTTTGCGGCGGGTAAACGCCACTAAGAATTGCGGCAAAGAACCGTTGAATGTTTCTTCCACGAAGCCCTCACTTTGCTTCGTAAACCACTCCTGTTTTGAAAGGACAGAAACGACATTGCCCGAATTGTTTTGAAAAATGCCCTTATCACAAAGACGCTTCAGCATCGTATATGTAGTGGGTTTCTTCCAAGAGAATTTCTGCTCACAAAGCTGTACCAATCCTCCAGAGGAAATCGGCTCATTTTCCCAGATTAAGTTGGCAAACTCCAGCTCCATATCTCCAAGTCTGTAATTTTTCATTATAATCCTCCTTGCAGGTCTACAACCATTAGACCTCTGCTTATAGTCTAACACTTGTAGACCCGTTTTGTCAAGAGGAAAACAAAAAGTTCACAAACTCGTTGCCGCCACTACTCTGACAGTATTTAACTGCTTTGGGCTTACTATGAGAGCGTTTTTCAGCTCCACAAGGCTATGCAATATCAGCTTCCTTTCGTGACTGTCTACATATAGATGAGTGGTTTTGTCTTTCATACGCTCGACCTCCTTGCTAATCTTATTATATAAAAGAGCAGGGGGAAGAACAACTTTGCAAAGAGATAAAAAATAAGCGTATCACTATTTCTAATGATACGCTTATTATAGTTCGGTTTTCAATCAAGGTCGATAAGCACCCTTACGGTGGTATCTCTCCATTGATTTTTCCTTAAATACTGTCCGTTAGCCTTTCGATAGGCTTCTGCTTCCTTGAAACCAAGCGGTAATTCAAAGGAAAGAGAACTCCTACCTACTTTTGATAGCTGCCTGCGCTGCTGCCAGACGTGCGATCGGCACGCGGTAAGGAGAGCAGGAAACATAGTCCAGACCGATGGTGTGGCAGAACTCGACCGATGTCGGGTCGCCGCCGTGCTCGCCGCAGATGCCGCAGGAGAGCTCCGGACGGGTCTTGCGTCCCAGCTCGACAGCCATCTTCATCAGCTTGCCAACGCCGATCTGATCCAGCTTTGCAAACGGATCGTTCTCGTAAATCTTCTTGTCGTAGTAAGCGCCCAGGAACTTGCCGGCGTCATCACGGCTGAAGCCGAAGGTCATCTGCGTCAGGTCGTTGGTACCGAAGCAGAAGAATTCTGCCTCCTTCGCGATCTCGTCTGCAGTCAGAGCTGCTCTCGGGATCTCGATCATGGTGCCCACTTCGTACTTCAGGTCGCTCTTTGCAGCGGCGATTTCCTCGTCCGCAACCTTGACAACGACGTTCTTGACGTACTTCAGCTCCTTGACCTCGCCAACCAGCGGGATCATGATTTCCGGCACGACATTCCAATCCGGATGTGCCTTCTTGACGTTGATTGCAGCGCGGATGACCGCTCTGGTCTGCATCTCGGCGATTTCCGGATAGGTAACTGCCAGACGGCATCCACGGTGACCCATCATCGGGTTGAACTCATGCAGCGATGCGATGATCGTCTTGATGCGCTCAACGGTCTTGCCCTGGGTCTTCGCCAGCAGCGCGATCTCCTCCTCGGTGTTCGGAACGAATTCATGGAGCGGGGGATCCAGGAACCGGATGACAACCGGGTAGCCTTCCAGCGCCTCATACAGCGCCTCGAAGTCCTTCTGCTGCATCGGCAGAATCTTTGCCAGTGCAGTCTCTCTCTCCTCAACGGTGTCGGAGCAGATCATTTCGCGGAATGCCGCGATTCTGTCCGGCTCGAAGAACATGTGCTCGGTGCGGCACAGACCGATGCCCTCAGCGCCCAGCTCGCGAGCCTTCTTTGCATCGCGCGGCGTGTCGGCATTGGTGCGGACCTTGAGCTTCCGGAACTTGTCCGCCCAGCCCATGATTCTGCCGAAATAGCCGGAAATGGTAGCGTCAACGGTCGGGATTGCTTCGCCGTAGATATTACCGGTGGTACCGTCGATGGAGATCACGTCACCTTCATGGAAGGTCTTGCCTGCCAGGGTGAACTTCTTGTTCTCTTCATCCATTGCAATGTCGCCGCAACCCGAGACGCAGCAGGTGCCCATGCCGCGCGCAACGACTGCTGCGTGAGAGGTCATACCGCCGCGGACCGTCAGGATACCCTGCGCAGCCTTCATACCGGTAATGTCCTCCGGAGAGGTCTCCAGACGGACCAGAACGACCTTCTTGCCAGCCTTCTTCCACTCCTCAGCGTCCTCAGCCGTGAAGACAACCTGTCCGCAAGCGGCTCCGGGAGATGCGCCAAGGCCTCTGCCCAGCGGCTTTGCAGCCTTCAGCGCCTTCGCGTCGAACTGCGGATGCAGCAGGGTGTCGAGGTTACGGGGATCGATCATCAGAACCGCTTCCTGCTCGGTCCGCTTGCCCTCGTCAACGAGGTCGCAGGCGATGCGCAGAGCTGCCTGAGCGGTCCGCTTGCCGTTACGGGTCTGGAGCATATAGAGCTTGCCGTGCTCAACGGTGAACTCCATATCCTGCATATCTCTGTAGTGATCCTCGAGGATCTTGCACACGTCCTTGAACTGTGCAAATGCTTCGGGGAACTTCTCTGCCATCTGTGCGATGGGCATCGGGGTACGAACGCCTGCAACGACGTCCTCGCCCTGTGCGTTGGTCAGGAACTCGCCCATGAGCTTCTTCTCGCCGGTAGCGGGGTCACGCGTGAACGCAACGCCGGTGCCGCAATCGTCGCCCATGTTACCGAAAGCCATCATTTGTACGTTGACCGCAGTGCCCCAGCTGTAAGGAATGTCGTGGTCCATACGATAGATGTTTGCACGGGGATTGTCCCAGCTTCTGAAAACAGCCTTGATTGCGCCGAAAAGTTGTTCTTTCGGGTCGGAGGGGAAATCGCTGCCGATTTTTGCCTTGTATTCCGCCTTGAACTGATTTGCAAGTTCTTTAAGGTCGTTTGCGTCGAGGTCGATATCCTGTTGTACGCCCTTCTTCGCTTTCATTTTGTCGATGAGTTCTTCAAAGTACTTTTTGCCGACTTCCATAACGACGTCGGAGTACATCTGAATGAAACGACGATAGCAGTCCCATGCCCAACGGGGGTTGCCCGATTTTGCGGAAAGGACTTCAACGACTTCTTCGTTAAGACCAAGGTTAAGAATGGTATCCATCATACCGGGCATCGATGCGCGAGCGCCCGAACGAACGGATACGAGAAGGGGATTTTCTTTATCGCCGAATTTTTTGCCGGTGATGTTTTCGAGTTTTTCGATGTAGTCCATGATTTCGGCCTGGATATCGTCATTGATTCTCTTGCCGTCTTCGTAGTACTGCGTGCAAGCTTCGGTCGTAATGGTGAAACCCTGGGGAACGGGAAGACCGATGTTGGTCATTTCCGCGAGGTTCGCGCCCTTGCCGCCGAGAAGTTCACGCATGTTGGCGTTACCTTCGGTGAAAAGATAAACGTACTTTTTCATAAAATAAAAACCTCCAAACGATTTTAATTACAATTTAATGCTATAAAATAATATAACAAATAAAAAATAAATGCAATCGAAAAAAGGGGTTTTCGGCTTTTTTTATATAAAAAAAGAAAAAAATATCAAAGTTTAAGGAATTCTTCAAAAGAATAATTTTTCCTGACGCCCGTGAAAAAGGACAAAATGCCCGAAATTTCAATGAGAATCCGTCTGATTTCGGCGTCGCTTCCCGTGGTTTTTCCCTGAATTATCGCGACGTCGTTTTTTGTGAAAGTAACGTAATTAAGGCTCCTTTCCGAAAGCGCGACAACCGCACCCGAATAATAATCGAAGCAAACTTTGTCGTCGTTTTCAAGGCTCTTTCCGCTTATCGCCGACGTATGAAAATTCAATGCGTAACCCGTCGTTTCAAGAAGAGCGTTTTGAAATTTCAGCATAGTGTTTTCGGGCGGAACGTCAACGTCGTAGGCAAGTTCTTTCAATGCTTCCGTGCCAACGATAAGCAACGCCCTGACGGTGTCGGTATCTGCATTTTCAGACAGTTTATCCAACCATTCCAGCACGCTAAACCCTGCGTAATAGCGTTTAAGGTCAAAAACGATGTCCTGAAAATTGTCGTACGCTTCGCACCCTTTCAAGGTATATCGTCCCTTGTTTTCGACGACGATATATTCCCCGAAACACAAAGGAGAAGCAGCAAATTTCAGTTTCGCTTTCGGGTTTTTGACGCCCGTCGCTTTCACCAGAATTTTGCCCTTCTCCGCAGTGCAAAGTGTGATTAACCTGTCGTTGTCCTTATAGTCGACAACCCTTACGCAAAGCGCGTTCAGTTTCTCTTCCATCGTCTTTCGATTTTCGTTCGTCGCCGCATATTGCGTTAAATAACATATAAGCGGCGGGCGAACCCGTTTTTTCAAACAACTTCCACGAAACATTTTTTGCGTCCATACAAGCCCTCACTGATGATAACTTGTGCAGAACGCGAAAACTTATGCGCGGAAAACAAAAATATTTTGAAAACTAAATATCTTTTTTATCGTAGCCGAGATTTTTCAGAAGGTAATCGCTGTCGCGCCAGTCTTCTTTCACCCTTACCCAAAGCGTGAGATAGACCTGTTCGCCGCACATTTCTTCGATATCCTGACGGGCGTAAGTCGCGATTTTTTTCAGCATTTCGCCCTTTTTGCCGATGATAATGGGCTTGTGCGTGTCCTTTTCGCAAACGATGTCGGCGTCGATGTCGTACATACTGCCGTCTTCGCGCATTTCAAACTTGTTGATGTTCACGCAGATACCGTAAGGAATCTCTTTTTCAAGGAGTTTCAACGCCTTTTCGCGGATAATTTCCGACGCCATAAAGCGCATTGTCTTGTCGGTGAAAACGTCGTCGTCGTACATTTTTTCGCCTTCGGGCATAAGCGCGACAAGTTGTTTGATTACTTCGTCGACGTTCTCGCCCTTCTTTGCGGACACGGGCACGACGGCTTTGATTTTGTCGTATTGCTGCAAGCCTTCCAACTGCTTGAATATCTTTTCTTTCGTGACGACGTCGGTTTTGTTGAGCGCGACCACGACGGGCGTTTTGCCGTCAAGGTGCTCATCCAGAAACTTCTTATCGAAGTCGTCGAAACCTTTGTCGCCGTTGACGACGTACAATATTGCGTCCACGCCTTCGAGCGCGGTCGAAACGCTTTTCATCATGTAATCGCCCAGTTTGTTGCGGCTGTTGTGAAGCCCCGGCGTGTCCGTGAAAATAAGCTGATAATCGTCGCCGTTCACTATCCCAGTGATTTTGTTGCGCGTCGTCTGCGGACGCCAGCTCACGATTGCGACTTTTTCGCCGACCATAGCGTTCAGAAGGGTGCTTTTGCCGGCGTTGGGTTTTCCTGCGATTGTAATAAATCCGACTTTCATATTATTTTCCTGTGTATTATTTCCGTTATCTCGATAATCCGATTGTTTTCAGGATATCTTCTTCTTTTTCCCGCATTTCCGCCTTTTCGTCGTCTTCCATATGGTCGTATCCGAAAAGGTGCAATAGGCTGTGCAAAAACAAATATCCCGCTTCCCTTTCGGGCGTCGTGCCGAACTCTTCCGACTGTTCCAGAATCTTATCCATGCACATGACCGTCTCGCCAAGCAGAAGTTTGCCGGAATCGGGATCGACGTCCAGCGGGAAGTCGTTTTTCTTCACGGGAAGGTTTTTGCGGATTTCCAGATTCGGAAAACTTAAAACGTCGGTAACGGCGTCAACGCCGCGCGCTTCTTTGTTGATGCTTTGGATTTCGTCCTTATCGACGATTTCGATTTCAACCTCGAAAATATCCTTTTGCGAAAAGTATTTCAGCGCGGCTTTGTAAACTTTTTTGATAAGTTTTTCGCTTTCCTTGTCGGCGTTGTAAATATCAAGCATTATTTCTTATATTTTATGCGGGCGTGGTTGACGCTGGGAAGAATGTCCGCAATCGTTTCTTTGATAAGGCGGATATCGTTCATCGTGATGGAACATTCGTCAAATTGACCGTGGTCGAGCTTGTCTTTGACAAGATTGTCGATAAGGTCCATAAGCTGCTCGCGGGAGTCGGGAGCGACCGCGCGCGCCGCCGCCTCGATCGTATCGCAAATCATAATGATCGCGGCGATTTTCGTCTGAGGTTTCGGCCCGTCGTAGCAGTATTCGTCGTCGGCAAGATTACCTTCGGTAATTTTTTGTGCCTTGTAGTAAAAATAGTTTACGGGCGAAGTGCCGTGATGTTGCAGTGCAATCTGTGCAAGTTCTTCGGGCAGTCTTGCTTCCCTGATAAGCGCCGCGCCGTTTTTGGTGTGTTTCGTAATCATACTGACCGAAACTTCGGGGATAAGTTCGTCATGGGGATTGATGCCGCGCATCTGGTTTTCGACAAAAAACTCGGGATTTTTCAGTTTGCCGACGTCGTGATAATATCCGCCCGCCCTTGCAAGGTGGGGATTTTCACCGACAGCGATGGCGCAGTTTTCGGCAAGGTTACCGACAATCAGACTGTGGTTGAACGTGCCCGGCGCCTCAACCGACAACCTTTTTAAGAGCGGTTGCGAGAACGAGCAAAGTTCGTCCAGTTTAAAGTCGGTCACCATATTGAAAATACTTTCAAAAATCGGCAAAAGCGGCATATACAGAACGACGCTTATCACGTTCGCGACGAAAACCCATATCGAGTTGTACAGAATATCGAGCCCCGTCGAGTGCGCCGCAACGGTGACGATCGCCGCAAAAGGCGACATGACAAGCCCTGCGATAAGCCCGACAAGGATAAATTTGATGCGCGTATAATTCCTTGACAAAAGAAACAGCAGCACGAAACCGCTCATCGTATTGCAGAAAATCGACGCCGCAAGATTCGTCATCGCTTCCGACGAAAACGGCGTTTTTATCATAAATACGATAAGAAGAATCTGCGACAACACGACGTTGCCGGCAAGCGCGACCTTCATATTGACAAGAAGACACAATAAAACCGCGCAAAGGGATATCGGCATTGCGTAAACGTTCAGAACGTCGGCGCAAATCGTGCAAAGTATCGTGGAAATAAGCACCACGACGCCGATAAGAATCAGCACCTTGACGCGGGATTTTTCGGGTGCGTTGTTGTATGAAAACGCATAAAGCGCAGCAAGCAGAAACAGCAATACGCCGATAAGCGCAATCGTGCTTAAAGTTTCCTTCCCCGTGAACGCGCCCTTAAAATTTCCGCCCGAAAACCAAAGCGTGATGAAAACCCAGATAAGAAGCGCGACAAGAAGCAGTATCGAGAATGATAAAGCAACAAGTTTGCTTTGTCCCGATTCGTTCTCCGAGGCGTTCAAAACGGTTTCCGGCGGAGCGGTCTTTCGTTCTTTTTTTCGCATAATATATAACCTCTTTATCGTGAAGCGTCGATACGTCCTTCGGCGTACACCGTGGCGGTAACGTAATACACGCCGCCCGCTTCAACTTCGTTGATTTCGCGTCGGATCACCCTTGCGTCTTCGGGTACGACCTTTTCGGCTTGTTCGGACGCGCGCTTTATCACGGCGTCTTTCGCCTGCTCGTACGGCAAAGAAATTGTGGTTCCGACGATTTCGTCAAAGGTAATTTCCAAAAAGCCCAGCGGAATCAGAAAACCGCATTCGACCTTTCTTGTTCGCGTTTCGTACAGTTTGTACGGGCTTTTCGGCATCTTTCCCGTAAGCCCCATAAAATCGACAACCCTGTACGTCTTGCTGTTTCCGTTTTTTTCATAGGTCGTCATAGAGCCGCCGTATGAAACCGTTGCGGAATATCCGATTATCCCGAAAACTTCGCCGTTTGCGCCCGTGGACAGGTTGTCATCGCCCGAGGTAACGTACGGAAAAATCAGTGCGTCGCCGGCTTTCACGCTGTCGCCCGCTTTGTATGCGGGTGTGCCCGAAAACACGATTTGCCGCGTTATCACGGCGTCGACCGCCGAATATATAGGGAGATCCTTGTGTACGTCGACGATTTCGGCACTTTTAAGCGACGGACGAACGCTCACGTATACGGTGCTGCCCGAAACTTTCACGTCCGCAAACGACACGCCGTCGATTGCGCTTATGCGCCTTTCGACATTTTTTGTGTCAACGTCCGACGTTTTTTCCCACCGTTTCACGCCCGATTCCATTAAAACGCCCTTCACCTCGTCGTAAAGATAAGACGGGGCGTCGACGGACACGGTGTAAACGTACTGCGGAATAAGCGCGAACATTACCGTAACCAACGCGAAAAATACGGCGATTGCCCATCGGCGTTTCAAAAATCCGAAAACCGAATTTTTGTCAATACCTTTAACTATTTTGTAATTATAGCATATTGCGTCGAATATTTCAATTACTTTTTTACGGTCGTTAGGTTTTATGCGAAATTTAATGCCGTTTTCCTGACACTCAGCGCGGAAAATCCTGACGTTTTTCTGCAAAAGTTTATTTATGACGGTCGATTTCGACGCGCCCGAAACGGTTACTTCGTCAAAAAACCTATACATAGTCCACCTTTTCGACGATTCCCGATATTACGGCGTCGCGCTCGCTCGTCTCGACAAGCGACAAATTTTTGCCGGATACCGAAAGTATGCGGCTTTTTACCTTAAATCTGATTTCTTCGTCCGAAAAAAACAACAGACCTTTGTGTCCCTCGATTGCCGCGCCGACTTTTCCGAAAACGGTTACGACGGGCGACGCGAATTCCATATTTTCGATTTTCAACGATTTTTTGATTTCATCTAAAAACATACGAAAGAATATGCAAAAATCGTGGCGTTTATTCTTTTCAAAAAAGAAAAACCACCTTTTAGGTGGTTTGTCGCAATTAAAATATTTCAGATTTCTTTTTCCATTATTATCGCGTCGCGGTATTTTCCGTCGACAAACGAAAAGTTTTTGTATCGCCCGACGACCTTAAACCCCGTCTTTTCGTACAGCGACATCGCCCTGTCGTTTTCGTCGATTACCGTCAGATGAACGTTTCTTAGGTGCTTCGTCGTCCGCGCGAAATCAAGGATTAAATTCATAAGGTGCGCGCCGATTCCTTTGCCCCAGAATTCTTTAAGCACGCTTATCCCGACTTCTGCGTTATGCGAAAACCTGCTTGTGGCGTTTGCGGACAGAGAGCCGACCGAAATTATCCTGTCGGAAAGAGTCCCCACGATCATCGCCGACGTCGTCGCGCGGGCAAAACGAGTGATGATTTCTTCTTCCTTTTGTACGTCCGAACCAACGCCCTCGAACCCGAACGATAAAAAGTCCGTCTCGCTTCCTACCTTTTTAAGGTAGGAAAGAATTTCTTTTGCGTCGGATTTTTCGGCAAAACGGAAAATTACTTCCCGTCCGTCGTCAAGCGTCTTTTGATTCATCGTGCTCCTCTTGATAAAGTTTCGCAAGCCCGCCCGTTGCGGTTTCGCGGTAGTTCTTTTTCAAATCCTTGCCCGTTTCGTACATCGTTTCGACAACCATATCGAAAGATATTTTTCTTGTTTCGGTCAGAAAATTTGCAAGGGATACGGCGTTTATCGCGCGCATTGCGGCAACGGCGTTCCTTTCGATGCAGGGGATTTGCACAAGCCCGAAAATCGGATCACACGTAAGCCCAAGATGATGCTCCATCGCGACTTCCGCGGCGTATTCGATCTGTTCCAGATCCATATCGTAAAGTTCCGCAAGAGCGGCGGAAGCCATACTGCACGCCGTGCCGATTTCCGCCTGACACCCGCATTCCGCGCCCGAAATACTTGCGTTTTGTTTGACAATATTTCCGACGATGCCCGCCGTCGCAAGTGCCCTGACGATTTCCTTGTCGGAAAAGCCGCGTTTGTCCTGCATATAAGTAAGCACCGCGGGTACGACGCCCGACGAACCGCACGTAGGCGCGGTCACGATCGTATGCCCGCACGCGTTTTCTTCGCTCACGGCGTATGCGAACGCACACACAAGCCTGTTTTCACGCGTTTCGGGACTTTCGTCGATATGGCGTTGTCTGAAAAGGAACTTCGCCTTTCGTTGCAGATTAAGACCGCCGGGGATCGTGCCGGAAGCGTCCAGCCCGTTTTGCACGGTGTCCTTCATCTGCGCCCATATTTTTTTCAGATAATCGAAAATTTCAGGTCCTTCGACCCTTTCGACGTAATCGGGAATACGGATTCTGTGTTTTTTGCAGTACGCCGAGATTTCCGAAAACGAATTAAGGTCGTAAACTTCGGGGGGATCGTACTTTCCGCGCCCGACGATTTCGATTGCTCCCCCGCCCACGCTCAGAACGCGCCATCTGTCAATGACGTTTCCGCGCGATAATGCGATAAGATCCATCGTGTTTTCGTGCGGGATATCCTTTTCTTCGGTGTTGAAAACGACTTCCGTCGGTTTTTTGAGCGTGGAAATAACGATACGGCCGGTGCCGTGCCCCTTGCCCGTCATTGCGAGCGAGCCGTAAAGTATGACTTTGAAAGAATCGGCGTCCTTGTAATTTTCGGCAAAAATCTTGCAAGCCTTTTCGGGACCCATCGTATGCGACGAGGACGGGCCCGCGCCGATTTTATATAATTCCGTTAATGATTTCATTGTGTCAATATGACAATAAACGCTGTCAATTATTCCGTCTTGATAAATTTCTTGTATCCGCCGCTACCGTGCTGTATGCAACGCGAAACGCGCGATAAAGTCGCCGAAGAAATATCGGTGCGCTCAATCACGCGAGCGTAAGTGTTTCCTTCCAGCAAGAGCCTTGCCGCGGTAATACGCTGTGCCATTTGTTCAATTTCCTTATACGTGCAAAGGTCTTCAAAAAGCGTTTTCACGTCATCTGCGGTTTGCAATGACGCAAGCGTGCTGTAAAGTTCACTGAGCATATCGTCGGTAATCTTTTTATCAATCATAATTCACCTTATCGTTTTATTTCAGTTTCATTATACTTTTATTCTTTAATTGTGTAAAGAAAAAAAGTGCATTTTCTTTCAAAAATAAAATTATTTCGGCGCGATTTTACTTAATATTTGTCAAACGTTGATTTTGATAAATCAAAACCTCCGATTTTTGATAAATTCCAAAACGTAAATGCATAAAATCGCCCTGTTCTTCCCAAAAACCGCCGCTTTTCACGGTTTACGATTTGAAACGAAAATAAATCAATCACGTTAAATAAACGTCAAAAAAACAAGGTTATTTAATATACTCCGTATCGCTGCAAACTTTTCCTTTTTGTCAGTCTGACAGCTGAGCGTCGGGCTTCGCCCGAACCTTGCACACATGCTTTATTTAATAACAAAGTACGATATATTAACTTCATTATTATTCTGTTTTTTATAATCGCGATAATGCAGAATATTGTTGCTTTCCCGCGAGCGGGAGACGGGATAGCCTCGGCATTGTGTACTTCTTTGATAAACTTCATATCGCTGCAAACTTTTCCTTTTTGTCAGTCTGACAGCACAACGGCGGGCTGCGCCCGAACCTTGCGTAATAATTTTATTTCAAAATCGTTTTGCGTAATATTTCATAAATCGTAATTTTCTCACTTTATATTATTACA
>OIGD01001975.1_pt1 | contig 17437 bp, 19 predicted proteins | sample 1582211 | NCBI WGS metagenome assembly OIGD01 (sample SAMN04414078, study PRJEB24778) | human gut metagenome | material: faecal | host: Homo sapiens
TATCGTTTAGCTATGCACAAAAGAAAAATGAAGAATTTAAAAATCTTGATACATTCACAAAATTATCCCCACCAAAGAAAGAACTAGATAAATGTAATTCAAGATTTTATAACAAGATAAACCAATAAAAAACTCACTTAAATTAAAAGTGATGAAAATAGATCCGGCTAAAATTGTTATAAATCTCTTATTTAGATATTGCTTTTAATTTCAATAAAAGAATCTTTGTTTTCAAAACAAAACTCTATTAGAATATTATTTCTATTAAGTTTATAATCTTTGATAATGCTACCTTTTAAAAATAAGATAGAATTCATATATCCAAATTCAATGATTTCAAAGGAAATATTATCATCAATGATATCAGTAATATCTGATAATTTCCCCTTAATCTTTCCTTTTTTAATCTTATATAGATAAACATTAATGAATTCGATTGAATTTTTACCGAAATTAATAATTATTTGATATTCTGGTTCTTTTTCTAAATTATATGAACTCCATATATTAAAATTAATACAATTATCTTTGATATTAATTTTACCTATTATCTTATCATGTAGAAAATCAAAAAAATTATAATTATTAATATTATCTTTAGTTACCTTTAAGTCCATTTAAACACCATCCATTTCTATTTAGCCAATCTAACACTTTATTTGATAGTTTTGGGGCACCATGGCCATCATCATGAATCGTCCCGTCTTTATTTATTGCAGTACCATCTTTAAAATGAACATGATCTTGACCATATTCTGTATGGGCTTTATCTACTCTGTCAACTTCTTTTGGAGCTTGTCCTTTTTCAACTTGTTTTTGCATTTGATTTTGAGAAGTTGCATTATCAGCAACATCTTTTTGAAATTCAGATTCTATAGCCAAGGTTTTTATAGATGAAAAAACTCTAGTAACAGTAGAAGCTAATTTTTTAGCATTATTAACAAATACATTTACAATTTGGTTGAATACTGGTTTTATTTTGTTCCAATTAGTAATTACTACTGTTGAGATTACTAAGATAGAAGCAGTAATTATAATTGCTTTAACTGTATTAGGAACAAAGAATGCTTTAAGAGTCGCAATCATTGAATTAAATGCTCCCTTAATCGCAACAATTGCTGCTGAACATACTTTTTGCATACTTAATATAGCACCAATTTCTAATACTCCTGCTGATAATTTAACTATATTTGCTGTTTTAATTGTACTAGAATTAGATTCATTTGCTGAATTAGTTGTTTCAAAATTACCTTCAATCATTTCAATCATTTCAGCAATATCAGAATCATCTTCTGCTAAAGTTTTAAAAACATCATATTCTTCATCAGACAAATCATCAAATATATTTGTTATTGAAGTAGTAAGTGTTTCATATTGAATCTCATCTATATCATCATCACTAACTTGTTCGTCTTCAACTTTAGAAGATAATAATTGAATATTATCAACCATCACAGAAGTGGATTCTTTTAGATTTACAAAATAGTTTATGTCAACGTAATCATCAATTTTAAATTCTGCATCTTCTAATGCAAGACCAACAATTGAGTCAATAAGCTCATCACTTGATTCAACTGATTTAATATTTTTGTCACTTGAAGTTATTCCAATTGAACAAAGTACTAATAAAACACCACAAACAAACAATTTAATTATTTTTTTCATTAATTATAAACCCTTCTTTGAAATAAAATAATAAATTTAAGTTTACATTTTATATTACTCCCCCCTCACTTCCCAAATGTGTAACTTATAAATAGTATAACAATTTTTCAAATGTAATTCAATACTAAGTAGCTAACCAAACATGATTCAAGTTTTTATAACAAAATTAATCATTATTAAAGTCTATTTAAGAGAAAAGAAGGTCTTTTAGAAATGCTTTTAACAATCATATAATCACAACCTTAAACAAACTATAACATTCAAAAAAATAAATATCTATAACAAAATAAACCATTAGTTTAATAACTTTTGACCCAAAAGCGTATCTAATCTATAAATCAAGGTTTGGTCAAACCAGTTTGCGGTGGTGCCATACTAATATCACCCCGCACGGGTACCAAACCGTATTCAGTAGACGCTTTACCAATTATAAAAAAAGGAGAATAAAAATTTATGACAACAAATATGGAAGTCAAAATAGACTATTTCTCTGCTACATTCCCCCTTCAATGTGATGAACAAGACTCCCATTTGTTAAAAAGGAGCTGTTAATTATGTTTGATGTTAATGTATTTGTTTATGGACCTGAAGGGGAAGATCTTAGCTTCAATAGGATTTGTAATAAAGAAGAACTAAATGAATTATTGAAGTGTTATGATAAGAATGATTTAAATGTAAAAGAGATTTCAAACGCAAGATTATCAGAAAGTATGGAGACATCTTTTTGTCCATACTGTATGAGGATGGAATTTATAAAAGAAGGAAATGTAATTCGTACTTGTAAAGAATGCGGAAGAAAATATTTTATTAAGTTTTAAGTTTGATTGCCTCTAGGAGTAAAATCTTAGAGGCATTTTGTTCCTTTAAGGTTGATAAAGGTGACAAAACAGATGGCTACAATGTTTATAATAATTATCATATAGAAAAGAATCCATGGCTACTAATTACAATAGTATCGTTGATTGTTTTACTAGTTACATTTATTATGTCTTTTTTTGTGAAAGTTGATATAGATACAAATCATAGTGGATTTTTAGGATTTCTTGAAACCTGGACTGTTGAAAGTAGTATTGTTAAAGTATTTATGGTTGCTTCTATAATTTTTGGAGTAATTGGAATAGTAAAAATAATTAATAGTAAAAGGAGAAAACATGATTAAAAAAATTTGATGATTATCATTAGGATTATTGGCAGGATATGGTTGTTTATCTACAACAACATATGCTGCAAAAAATGAAATTGAGGTACAATATATTGATTCAAAGGATTTTTCTGTAAAAGAGAAAGATAATGTACCTGAAAATACTTCGGTATTTTATATTAATAAGGAATTTAATAAAAATAAGAAAAATCAAATTCGTAAAATAGATGATATTGAATATCTTGAAAATGGTGAAAAAAATATTGTTGTTAATGAAGATGTAGAAATTGCTGCGACATATAATTTCATAAAAGATAATGTTAGATATAATGGAGATATATATGCTAGTTCAGAAGATACATATGATTCAATTGAAAATAAGATTGAAGAAATTATGTTGCAAATTAATGAAGGTACATATTTTGATGGGCATAATATATCAAGTAAATCTAGATTTGTAGGTCAATTTTATAAAGATGCAAATTGGGTTTGTATTTCAGAAAAAAAGTTGATTCTATATGTACATATAAAAATGAGCATTTTGGTGACTATTCTGAATGGAGAACGGCACTGAAACTTCGTGGGACAAATGGAAATGATTACTATGCTTTTGTAAATGAAACTTATATTTCACCAGAGAAGAAAAACACAAATTATAGAACGGATGATATTATATATAAATTTGATCCTAATTTAGGTGCTAATGTGGAATTAAGGGATTATCAACCTAAAATGAAGAATCCAGAAGCAACCGTTGGATATACTATAAGTGCTGGTGCAGAAATATCTTCTAATGATGAATCTAAGATTAAAAGTAATATAAGTACGTCATATTCAACATTAGTTTCGTCACCTGCAATTTATGATAATGGTAATATGATGAATAATTATGCAGAAATTAACTTTGATTATTTAAAGCCCTTTGATAATACTGGTGAATTTTATAAATATAATATTTCACAATCTTATCAATCAAGCGCTTTTGTAATAAAAGCAAAAGTAGAAAATCGTGATATTATAATGCAAGATGATAGAACGATTAGTATTCAAAGAGACGGCTTTTGGTCTAATAAATTAGTTCATTTTAATATAAATACTAAATATACAATTGTCAGATAATAAAATAAACACCTCATAAAAAACATCGATATTATTTCGATGCTGTTTTATTTAACTTATATGGTGTGCATTAAATAGATAAGAATTTAATGCTAGATTATCGGGAAGTATGGAGAAGACTTTTTAGAACTGAACAAGAAGCTCAAGCATCAATTCATAAATAATAAAAGGATTAGATACCTACATATATCTAATTTTACCTATTGACACTATAAAAAATAAGATGTAAACTACAACAATTTGAAACAATGATTTTCAAATGGAAAGAATTGGGCAAAAAAGGAGATTATAATGATACATTTTATTGAAGATAAAAAATTTTTAGGGATGATGAGAAGAGAATACTCAGATATTGTTAATCGTTTAGTTCAAAATATTAATAAAGATAATTATCTAAAAGTTGAAATGCAAATGGTAGGAAGTGGCGGAAGAAATTTAGAAACACAAAATTCAAATCAACCCGTTGATCTAGATTATAATATCAATATTCTTCATATTAATGGAGATATTAATGATTGCAAAAAAATTAAGGAATATGTTCGCAAACAATTTAATATAGCATTAAAGTCAAAAGGCTGGGGAGATTGTAAAGATTCAACATCTGCATTAACGACTGAACAAAGACAATTTAAAGAAGGTAATCCAACATCATTTAGTATTGATGTAGCTATTATATGTGAATCAAATGATTCTTGGTATAGATTAATTCATCAAAAAACAGGAATATTCCAAGAAGATAACTGGATTTGGAATGAGGGCCAAGATTCAAAAGGATTAACTAAAAAGGTTAATAAAATAAAGAAATATAATTTATGGAATAATGTAAGGAACGCATATTTAAATAAAAAGAATATGTACCTAAAAAGAAGGGATTACAACCATTCATCATTTAATTGCTATATAGAAGCAGTAAATGAAGTATATAATAAATACTTTACTAAATAATGCATTCCCATAAGTAGACGATTTATTAAATTAAGGATTTTAGTTATTATTCCCACAACGCTAATTCTTAGGGAAAACCGAAACCATTCGTGAATTTGCCACAAGAAATAGATTAGATTTAATTGAGATTAATTTTTGGTCTAATCCAGAATATTGCCTCGATTTTGACGGAAAACTTGATGTTGATACAATTATTTCAAATATTTCATTAAGATTTCCAAATAAAAAAATAGATGAGAAAAAATCAATTATTTTCTTTGATGAAATTCAAGATTGTCCAAGAGCTAGATTATCATTTAAAAATTTTAAAAACGATGGAAGATATATGGTTATTGGAAGTGGTTCTTATCTAGGAATAAATGGATATGTTATAGGTGATTCAACACCTATACCTACTGGATATGAAGATGTTTACCAAATGAAAACAATGGATTTTGAGGAGTTTTTGTGGGCAATGGGCTATAAAAATGAAAACATTGATAGTTTAGTTGAATATTTTAATAGAAGAGAGCCTATTCCAAATAATATTAATTTAATATATAAAGATTTATTTTTAAAATATTCATGTATTGGTGGATTTCCAAAAGTGATTTTAGAATATTTAAAAACTAAGAAAATTGTTGAAGCCTATAAAGTGTTAAATGATACTATTTTTGATATGAAGACTGATTTTGGTAGAAGAAAAGACAAATTTGGTAATCCAGTCTTTAAGCCATCAGAAGTAGCTAGAATTCAAAACGTTTTTGATTTAATTCCGACTTTTTTAGCAAAGGATAATAAAAGGTTTATTGTTTCGAAGGTGCTTGGTGGAACACAATATGATAAAAATGATGCGATTGACTACCTAAAACAAGCTCATATTGTTTCAAAGGTATACAATGTTGAGGTTCCTTCTCTTCCACTTCAAGGACAAAAAATCGAGTCACAATTTAAATTGTTTCCTGAGGATATTGGAATAGTTACTGCTATGTATGGAATTGATACAGTTGTGGCTATTAATAGGGGAAATCTTGAACAAGGTAAAGGAGCTATATATGAAACTTTAGTTTTTGATTCATTAAGCAAGGCAGGTTTAGAACCATATTATTTTGCCAAAGGCAGTGGATTAGAAATTGATTTTGTTGTATCTTATAATGGATACCCTACTATTGTGGAGGCTAAAGCTAAAACAGGAAATACAAAATCTAGTAAAACAGTAATGAATCGTCCCGAACATTATGGTAAAACAAAATTGATAAAAATTGGTGATTATAATATAAGTGAAGAAGGAAATATTATTACAATTCCACATTATTTAACTTTTGTATTAGGAAAAATAAAGTACGATTTTTAATATCGAATGATATACTATCGCGGTTTTAAATAATAGTATAGATAAACGTATAGTAAAAAACAAATTTTGAAAATTTGTACTAGTTATAATTAAAGCGCTATCATTTAACAAAGCATATAAAAAAACTTGAATTTGAAAAAAAAGAGCGTATAATGTTTGCACGTGTGGTGATAGTATGAATTTTACAACAACATTATTTAATGTTTTAATAATGCTATTTTATATGGCAATTGGTTTTATTGTTACAAAGGCTAAGAAGGCTACAGCATCTCATGCTAAAACATTGTCAGCTTTACTTTTATATGTTTGTGGACCTGCTATGATTTTAAGTGCCTTTGAAGCAGTAGAATACTCTTTAGATAATCTTAAACAAATGGGAATCTTTTTTCTTGCAAGCTTGTTAATTCAAGTTTTAGTCATTATGATTTTATATTATGCCTTAAGAAAAAAGTTTTCTGATGCTAAATATCGTGTTTTAACCTTTGGAGCAGCTTGTGGAAATGTAGGATTTTTTGGTCTTCCATTAGTACAAGCATTATTTCCAAATGATCCTATTGTTTCTTGTTACTCATCTGTTTATGTAATGAGTATGAATATTATTGCATTTACCTTAGGTGTTTTTTTAATAACGCAAGAGGCTAAGTATGTTTCTTTAAAAACAGCGATACTTAATCCAACCTCTCTTGCTATTTTTGTTGCTTTACCACTTTATATATTTAAAATTCATTTTCCTCAAGTATTAGGAAATGCTATTAATATTTTGGGTAAAATGACAACTCCTTTATGTATGATAGTGTTAGGAATGCGATTATCAACTGTCAATATTTTAAGTCTTTTTAAAAGACCCTTTGCTTACCTAGCTTGTGCAATGAAGCTAATCATATTCCCTCTTTTTGCTTATTTATGTGTTTATTTCTTGCCATTTTTAGATGAAACCTTTAAATCATGTATTTTGATTTTAAGTGCAGCTCCTTCAGGTGCCATTATATTGTCACTTGCAGAATTACATGATACTGAACAGGAGCTTTGTGCTAATGTCGTTTTATTAACAACAATTTTGTGTGTTATAACGATTCCATTATTGCTTTTAATTTTATAATATTAATCCTAATTATACCTATATTTTCTGGTAAAATTAGGATTTTTTTGTTTAATGATTAAAAATAAAATCCATAATATAAATGGTGATAATGTGAGGCGAATATTGAGGCTATATAAGGATTTAAAGGAAAGACATTTTACAACAATGGCAGGAGCTATTGCTTTTTTTGTTATTGTTAATTGTGGTTCTTTATTTTTTCTTGTGGCTTCTATTTTGCATCTTTTTAATTTTAAAATACCAAGTGAAGGTGTATTTGCTAATGATTTTTTTACTAATATTTTAAATTTCTTTGATGAAAATACTAAAAGAATTAATGCCTCACATGTTATATTAAGTATAACCTCACTATGGTCATCATCAACTCTTTTTTATCATATTATGCTTATTGGTGAAATAATCTATAATCAAAAAAGAAAAAGATATTATTTAATGCATAGAGTAGTAGCTATCTTTTTAGTGGTTATTTTTATGGTTTTAATTTTACTTATGATTTTTATGATTATTTTAGGAAATATAATTTTAAAATATATTGAAAATATTTGGCTAAAATCATTATTTGAAACATTAATGATGATGGTTATTCCCTCGTTTATTATTATTTTTTTCTTAATTTTTGTCCCACCTTATAAAATTAGCTTTAAAGCTATAATTCCTGGTTATTTAATAACTATTTCAAGCTGGATTATTTCCACATTTACTTTAGAGCTTTATTTACGTTTTTTTTCTAATTTTAAAGCTTTATATGGTATATTTACAATGATAATAATTGGTGTAATTTATTTATATATTTTAATAATTGGTTTAATAATTGGCCTTGTTGCAAATGAACACATACCAAAAAATAGAATAATTAATCAAAAAGTTTAAGTAATAATATAAATGGTGAATTAAATGAAAAAAATATTTATATTTAGTATACTCGCTTTTTTTATGATATTTACAAATGTAACAGTAACATTCGCAACTGGGTTTGGGGTTGGAAAAATAAACAATCATGAAAGACCAATATTACCCTATAAAAATGAAATTGAAGAAAATAACGGTTATTATTTAGGTAAGGATGAAAAAAGTGTTTATTTAACCTTTGATTGTGGCTATGAAAATGGCTATACATCATCTATTTTAGATACGCTTAAGGAAAATGATGTTAAGGCTACCTTTTTTATTACCGGACATTATTTAACATCAAGTACAGAACTTGTAAGAAGAATGACAGATGATGGTCATATTATCGGAAATCATACCTATGCTCATAAGCATTTTACTAAAGAAAGTAGTTCAGATATGCTTAAGGATATCAGTAAGCTTGAAGAAAAGTATTATGATTTAATGGGTAGTGAAATTTCTCATTTTGTAAGACCTCCAGCTGGTGAATTTAATAAAGAGGCACTTAATACTTTAAAAAATAATGATTATAAAACAATATTTTGGTCTCTTGCTTATGTTGATTGGTATAAGGATAAATATAATGGAAATGATTATGCTTATAATGAGGTAATGAAAAGAATTCATAATGGAGCTATTATTTTAATGCATACAGTTTCTAAAGATAATATGATGGATTTAGATAAAATAATTAAGAAGCTAAAAAGTGATGGTTATAGCTTTAAAAGCTTATATGAACTCTAGATTTGTTTAATTATAAATGCTATAATAATATAAGTATAATTTTAAGATGGTGATTTTATGGATAGCATTTTAGTTAAATTATTTATTAAGGATTATAAAAATACGCAATCTGAAGATGTTAGAATAAAATATGGAGCTTTAGCCTCCATTTTTGGTATTGTATCAAATGTAATCATTTGTGCGTTTAAAATTGTTATTGGCGTAATAAGTGGAGCATTATCAATTTTGGCTGATGGAATCAATAACTTATCGGATGCTTTAAATAGTATAGTATCCTTATTAGGCTTTAAAATGAGTCAAAAAAAGCCTGATAAGGAGCATCCTTATGGGCATCAAAGAATGGAATATATTGCAGGCTTTATTGTATCTGTTATTGTTTGTGTCCTTGGAGTTCAACTTATATTGGAAGCAATTGATAAAATAAGAAATCCAGGTTCTGAGGTTAGCTATTTTTATTTGAATTTGGCTATTTTGTGCTTTGCTATTATAATTAAGCTTTATCAAGCTATTTTATATCGTTCAATTGGAAAGAAGATTAATTCACAAACCTTGATTGCTACATCAACTGACTCGAGAAATGATGTTATTTCAACATCACTTGTATTAGTTGGACTAATTATTTCGAAATTTACTGGCTATAATCTTGATGGTTATTTTGGACTAGCAGTAGGTCTACTTGTTTGTTATAGTGGTATTAAGCTTGTAATGGAGGCGTCTAATCCTTTACTTGGAGAAGCACCTAGTAAGGAGCTTGTACATGAAATTGAAAGAAGGATTAAAGCCCATGATGTAGTTATTGGTATTCATGACCTTGAAATTCATAGTTATGGGCCTTCTATTATTTTTGCCTCATGTCATGTAGAGGTTGATTCAAAAGGTGATTTAGTTTTTCTTCATGATAAAATTGATCAAATTGAGCATGAAATTAGAAATGAGCTTAATGTTCATTTAACTATTCACCTTGATCCGGTTTTAGTCGGAGATAAAAAAACGGACGAGCTTAAGGAATTTACCAAAACAATTTTAAAGGAAAATTTAGATTTTAACTGGTCAATTCATGATTTTAGAATTGTGTCAGGACCTACCCATACAAATATTATTTTTGATATTATTGTTCCTTATGGTATTAAGCAAACGGATGGAGAGATTGAAGAATATATTAAAAATTTAATTCATGAGGCTAACAATAGCTTTTATGCAATTGTTGATATTGACCATGATTATAATGATATATTACCATCAGATCAAAAGTAATTTATAATGTAATTGTTTAGTAAAATTTTTTATGATATAATTAGTTGTAATTTTAAAAAAGTGGTGATTTTATGCAAACAGAATTAAAGGTAAATGATGAAGTAATTGTTGATATAAAAAGATTAGGTATTAACGGAGAGGGTATAGCTTATTATAAAAAACTTGCAATCTTCGTAAAAAATGCTCTTCCTGGTGAGGGTGTTAATGTAAGAATTACAAATATTAAAAAGAACATGGCATTTGCGGAAGTAATTGATTTTAAGCATACAGCAGCATTTCGTGTTACACCTAAATGTCCTTATTATGAGGCATGTGGTGGTTGTCAAACGCTTCATATTGATTATCAAAAGATGCTTGAATTTAAAAGAGATGGTGTAATTGAGGCTATTACAAGATATACAAAGCTTAACCCAAGAAGCTTTGAAATTAAACCAACAATAGGAGCGAATAATCAATGGGGCTATCGTTTTAAGTCTGCTCTACCTTTAAAGGTAGTTAAGGCCAAAACAACGGTTGGACTTATTGCACCAAATAGTAATGTAATTGTTGGTATTGATTCTTGCTTAAATCAAAATGATATTGTTAATAATCTTAATAAAAAGATATGTGAGCTTATTGATGAGTGTCATATTAGTGTTTATGATCCTAAGCAAAATAAGGGGATTCTTAAGAGCCTAGTTGTTCGTGTATCTCATTTTAATAAGGAAGCACAGGTCACCTTTGTAGTTACAGATAAAAAGGCTAATTTACGTGAACTTGCTAAAAAAACAATGGAGCTTGAGCATGTTGTATCTGTCTTTATGTCTTATAATGAAGAAGATAGTGTTTTAATTTTTGGACAAACTAAGAAGCTTGAAGGTAAGGATACTATAACAGAAACAATTGGAAAATATAAATTTGAGCTTGGTCCTGATACCTTCTTCCAATTAAATCCTGTTCAAACAGAAAAGCTTTATGATGTTGTTAAAAAGGCTGCAAAGCTTTCAATGAAGGAAACAGTATTAGATCTTTATTGTGGTGTTGGTACAATTGGTATTTATTTATCTGGACTTGCCAAAAGAATTATAGGAATAGAACAAAATGAAATTTCAATTGAAAATGCTAAAACTAATGCTGTAATTAATAAGGTTAGAAATGCGGAATTTAAGGCTGGTAAGGTTTTAGAGCTACTTCCTCAAACATTAAGAGAAGAGGCAGTTGATGTTTTAGTTTGTGATCCACCTCGTTTAGGACTTGGTGAATATGTTGCTAAAACGATTGCTGGTAGTGGAATTAAAAGAATTATTTATGTATCTTGTAATCCGGCAACATTAGCAAAGGATTTGGCTATTTTAAGTAATAATTATCAGGTTAATTCAATTCAACCGGTTGATATGTTCCCAAATACAAGCTCAACAGAATCTGTAGTTTCTCTTACAAAAAAGCTTGAAAAATAAATATAATATTGGTGAATTTACTCTTTATGAGTAGTTCACTTTTTTTGCTTTTTTACCAAGCATAATCAAATAAAATTTTATTAATAATATTTTTTTGCTGAAAGTCTATTTTTCTTTCTGTTTATAATGAAATAAGGAACAATTAGGGAACATAAATGATTAAATAAGGAACAAATAAGGAACGAAAATATTGCTTTTATGTTCCTTATTTTGATATAATATAGGTGGGTTGATATAATGAAATTGGAATTTAAATATACTAATGAATTAGTAAATAGTCTTTTAAAAATTGAAAAATATAAAACAGCATTAGATTATTTGTTGCTACCTACAAGAGAGAAGCAAAAGTTAATGTATGAAGCAAAATTAAAGAAAACTCATTTTTCTACAAGTATAGAAGGAAATGTTTTGTCATATAATCAAGTTGAAAGAGTTATTGCAAATAAAAAGGATAATAGAATAACCGCTGAACAAGAGGTTCAAAATTATTGGGATGCACTAACTTATCTTGAAGAAGAAAAAAAGAAAAATACAAAAATTGATATGGAATTCATATTAAAACTTCATGATATTATTCAAAAAAAAGGTAAATTATCAAGAATACCTTTTAGAGGACAAACTCCTCCAGGAGTATTATTTGCAGTATATGATTCTATATCAAAGCAAGCTGAATATATTCCACCTGAATGGATAGATATTGAACCACTTATTAATGAATTAATTAACTGGTATGATAATAATCAAGATTTACCAGTACCAATTTTATCTGCAATCATGCATTATGCAGTAGTTACAATTCATCCATTTACAGATGGAAACGGTAGAACATCAAGGGCTTTATCAACATATGTACTTATGCAGCATGATTATGATTTTAAAGGGTTTAATTCATTTGAAGAATATTATATGTCTGATTTAAATGGTTATTATGAATCTATTCAGATGGGACTTCCAGCATTATTTTATTCTGGTAGAGAAAATCCGCCTCACTTAGAAATATGGATTGAGTATTTCTGTAAAATTATGGCGCTTAATGCTGAAAAGATATATGAGCAGGCATTAGAAGCATCACAAAGTGGGTCAAATGAATTTTTAAAAAGCCTAAATAAAAAAGATTTAACATTACTTAGATATTGTATAGAAAATAATTTAAAAATTGTAAAAAACAAAGAGATTGCAATTTTATTTGGTGTAACACCCCGTGCAATATCTAAATGGATGAATGAATGGGTTGAAAAAGGAATATTAATTCCAAATTCTGGAACAACAAGAATCACAAGTTATAGTTTATCATATAAATATTCAGGATTAAAAGCATCAGATATTGGTTTTACAAAGTGAGTTGCTAATTTTAAATAGAATATTCTACGACAAAGAGCTAAATTAGGTTATATGATAATAACTAATAAGTATTTATTTATTAATTGATAGAATTATTTCAATTTGTGGTTTGTGATAAACTGTTGAGACGGTTGTCCTATTATCTTTGTCAAATCCTAGGCCAGCGAGCAAATAAATTTAATTTTCTATTATTACATAGTAATAATAAGGTTAAAATCGTAACAAAGATACTTTAATATACTAATTTAATAATTACAATTATTGAAGATATAGTCTATTTGTATAGGCTATATTTTTTTATTCATTTATGATAAAATAAAGTAAAAGTTAACGCATAGAATTGTGTTAACCAAAACATTTACCTCCGCTTGGTTAAAGGGGATATAAAAAAATGGTATCCTGTTTATGTAAGGAGGTATTAAAAATTGAATACTAAATACTTTAAGGTCCAAGCTAAATGTGGACATGTAGGTAGAAATCATTACATATTGAAATGGTTCTATGTTAAAGCACTTACTGGAGAAGAGGCCGCAAAAGTAGTTAGGGATAAACCAAGAGTTAAGCATGACCATAAAGATGCTATAAGAAATATCGTAAAAATTATTTTTGAAGATTATCTTATAGGATTAAAGGCTAACTTAGAGGATATGTATTTCAAATGTTCTAATAAGCAAGAACAAGAATTCTATAAATGTGTGAAACTAGAAGAAATATATCCTGAAGAAAAAGAAAAACCTAATTATAAAAAGAAAAGAAATGGCCAAAGAATCAAAAATAAGTTTCTTGAAAAAGAAATGATACGTGAAATACGAGGTGTAATAAATTAAAATGGATAAAATCAAAATAGGTAATTATTTAAAAGATTTAAGAAAAAAGAAAAGGAGAGTGGATGGAAAGCCATTCACTCAAGCTGATCTTTCTGATGCATTAGCATCCGCAGGATTAGAGGTGTCAATAAATGGTATTAATGAATGGGAGTCAGGCAAATCATTACCATCACCTGAAAAGTTGGATTTTCTATCTAAAATTTATAATAAGACAATCGATGAAATATTAGAAGGAGAAGATATCAATCAGGTAGATTACAAAAAGGTATATTTTATTTATAACAATGATTGGTTCAATACTGTTGTTGATGAAGATAAAATATTTCCAATGAATCAGGAACAAATATTAAAGGTATATAATAGATTTAGAGAATTATCAAAGATAATAATTAATAGGCCGTTATCATCAAATGAAGAAAAAGAATATAGATTCTTGTTTGAACATTTTTATTCATTAACTGATTATCATTATAATTATTGTAAGATAAACGCTAATAATTCATTTTTAAGATTGATGGATTCAATAAATCAAATGAGAATTGAAGTTTGCAATATGACAGATGATGAAAAATATTGGGAAGTTCAAAAACTATATGAAGAAATTGATGATAATAATTATAGATTCAGTCATTGGAGAAATATGGATGATTTAGTGACTAATGAAGAAAAAGTTCCTAATGTTATCTATATAAAAAATAGATTTGAGGCTTTAGATAATTGGCAAAAAGATATGTTCCTAGCTATGTTTCAAAATATAGAAGGATATGATAGAACTCCTGATAAATGGGGAGCAGATCATTTAAAAAGATATGAAGCCGAAAATGGTGAATATAACCATGATGATAGAATCAAAGAAGAAATGAAATATTTAATTAATCATGGAGCTTCTTATAATAAATGGTTCTTGAATTGTTATCAAAAGAAAATTGAAAAAAAACGAATTATTGATAGACTAGAAGAACTATATAATATGTGTCTTAAACCAATAGAAATTGCTGTTCAAAATCATGAAAATGATAAATGGGAAACTGTAAAAATCGAGAATACAGTAAAAAATAGATTTATAAATAATTATTATTTTTATCTTTCCGGACTATTAAAATACAAGAAGGATACTGACTCATCTTATTCAGATTTACAACAAACATTTGATTATTTCACAACACATGATGAAATAGATGATGAAACTAGAAAAAGAATAGCAGAATTGGAAAATATTGATACTAATAAAGAAAAGAAATATTGGATGGCTGATTACAAGCAACGTATCAGATATATGGAAGATCGTTATGTTGAATATAAAAATAAAGAGAAACAAATTGAAGAAGGCTTAAAAGAAATAAAGGAATTAGAAGATTTATTAAAATCCGGAGAAAAAGAATATTCTTATGAATCGTTAGAAATGCTTGGTGGAACTGACGAAAAATCTATTAGAGAATGGATTGTATATTGGAAATCAAAATTGGATTATTCAGAATATTTACGAACAAGAGATTTAAAGAAAACAAAAGAACTATTGTTAGATTTAGAAAATCTATCTCTTGCGGAAATAAAAGAAAAATATTTCAAGATGGAGGTTATTGACAATGAGTAATTTTTTAACAGGATCACTATTAAGAAAATTAAGAGAAGAATCAAATTATTCATTACAAGATATAGCTAATTATCTTGGAGTAAGTAAACCAGCTGTAAGCAAGTGGGAAAATGGATATGATATTAAAATTGAGAATCTATATTCACTTGCTAAATTATATGGAGTTAAGTTTTCAGAATTATATGAAGGAAAATTAGATTCTGAGCCAAATGATCAATATTGGCAAAGAAATTATGATTTATCAAATTATGAGATAAATGAAGAAATTACATCAAAAAACATTGATGATGTTAAAAACTTATTTGAACATATAAAACTTGTTAGAGATAAGTTTATTGAACTATTACCAAAATGGGCTAATAATCAACTATCTATTGATGAGCAAGAACAATTCAAATTAATAAAACAATATTTTAGTTTTGATTCAAATTACTATGCATATAAAGAAGAAGGGCCAGGACACATTATAATTGGAACATCAGATCAAAATGAAATGAAGTTCGTTTCAAAGGTTCTTAAAGAAATGAAACCATTATCAAAAAAAACACAAAGATGGGAACTAGAAAAAATTTATAATTTCACATTTGATTATCATGAAAATTTAATTCATGATAGTAGAAACTTAAAAGCCTTAGAATATATGCTATCTTCATTTACCCAAATTGAAAAAGATGGTATTTTGTATGCTAATATTCATATTAAAGAAGAAGTCGAAGATGATTTATATTCATTGTTTGGAGGCACTAAAAAAACAACAAAGACAATTGAAAGAGATAGAACGGTTGATGAAATTGAATCATTACCATTTATAAAAGCAATGTTGGATTCAGGCGCTAACATGTTGTATCAATACCATTCAAATAATAATGGATGGGATGATGAAGCATTTGAATTTGCTGATGGCAAAAAAGTTCAAATTGATACTAGAATTTATGAGAAACATAGATTTAGTAATTTTGCAGGCCAAACTTATATTCCATTATTACAAAATTGGAAATCATATTCGTATGAGCAATATTTGGAATTTATAGATCATAAAGAAACAGAACGATTAAATGATATTGTAAATTTGAGAGATAAAAATCCATTAGAATATTATAAAAAATTAGTAGAAAGGGGTTATAAATAGAATATGATAAATAAAATTATTACATCATTTAAAAACATTAATCATAAATTATTTATCTCATTGTTAGTAATGGGATTAGTTCCAACCATCTATACTACTTTAAGAGTATTCTGGTTAGGAAACTTACCAGGAGACTGGTCATATTCAATTGCTGGTCAATTATCATGGATTAATTTAATCTATGAAGTGATTAATTAAGCAATTATATTACCTTTATTCTATTTTGTTGGTAAGGTTTTATCTGATAAGAAAGAACTTACCAATAGAATGAAGACAGGATTATTAATTACTTTAGGTATTTATATAATATTATCAATATTTATAATGACTTGTACTAATCCATTATTGAAAGCTATGGCAACTGATCCATCTATTATAGATGCATCAGCTACATATATTAGAATAGAAGCTATTGCTAATGTGTTTGGAATATTGTCTCAATTTGCATTAGTAGGATTAGTAACATTAGGTAAAGATAAACTAGTTTATATTCTTATAGTAGTTAAACTAGTATTATGTGTATTATTAGATTTATTCCTTGTTTCATCACTATCATGTTCCGCTAATATGGGAGTAAATGGTATTGGTGTAACAAATATTATCGTTAATTTCATTATCTTTGGTACAACATTATTCTTATTAGTTAAGAATGAAGTTAATGTATTTAACAAAGAGAAGATGGATTTCAAGTGGATGAAAGAATTCGTTAGAATTGGTGGTATCTCTGGTCTTGAATCATTTGTTAGAAACTTAGCTTATATGGTAATGGTTGCAAGAATGGTAAATGTAGTAAATGAACAAGGAACATATTGGGTAGCTAATAACTTTATTTGGGGATGGTTATTATTACCAATTACTCAATTAGCCTACTATAAATAAATCAAGAGATATTTGAAAAAATATTTAAATTTATTTATATCAA
>OIGD01001990.1_pt1 | contig 17304 bp, 25 predicted proteins | sample 1582211 | NCBI WGS metagenome assembly OIGD01 (sample SAMN04414078, study PRJEB24778) | human gut metagenome | material: faecal | host: Homo sapiens
AGAGCATACAAACCATGTATACCGCAGGTTGGTTCAGCTGGCAGACGCAGAGGACAAAAGACAGGGCAGGACGTACCCGGAATATACCGTGGACACAATCGCAGTTGCAGCGCTTCTGCATGATGTTTGCAAGGTGGACGCCTACAAGGTGGAGAAGTACCGGAAGCAGAAAGACGGCAGCTGGCAGCAGGTGGACACATACGGTTATACAAACAATTTCCCGGTGGGGCATGGTGAAAAGTCCATTATCCAGATTATGCGCTTTATGTATCTAACGGAAGAAGAAGCGCTGGCTATCAGATGGCACATGGGAGCATTTGACAATGCAGTTAAGGGCGGCAGCTATGATATGAATTATGCATTTGCACAAAGCAGACTTGCAGCCATGCTGCATATTGCAGACATGATGGCAACACACCTTGACGAAAGGACAAACGCCCATGAGTAGAGCATATTACAGAAAGCGCAGTGAAGCAACAGAGCAGGAAAGAGTTATAAACTGGGCGAGGTTCTACGCAAAAGACTTCCCGGAATTGGATTTGCTGCACCACATACCAAACGGCGGCAGTAGAAACCAGCTGGAAGCGGCGAACCTTAAAAGACAGGGCGTGAAAGCTGGGGTGCCGGACTTATGCTTGCCAGTAGCCAGAAACGGCAAACACGGGCTTTATGTGGAAATGAAGTGGCAGAACAACAAGACCACAGAGAAGCAGGACTGGTGGCTGGAACAGCTGCGGCAGCAGGGATATGAAACGGCGGTTTGCTGGTCCGCAGAAGAAGCAATGGACACAATAGCAGGTTATCTGGGAGTTATGGAGCAGACGGGAAGAAAGGTGGAATTGTAATGGGCTACATGGACCACACATTGAAAAAGACGGTGCCATATTACAGCACCATGAAGCGTGCCGGAGCATTTAAGCAGCAGGAGCCACGGAAACGGCAGAAAAGAACGACACTGACAGAATACAGCCAGAATGGACAGAAAGCAGTTTTGAAACCGCACGTCACAGTCAATCAAGCCGCAAAGAAGCTGTATGACTATGAACAAACCGGATTGTCACCACATGAGGTTGCAAACCTTGTTGAGCAGGTGCAGAACTTGACAAGGCGTGTGAAGAAATACGAAAGCTGGGAAGAATGAACGACGTTGACCGCTGCTTGATATGCGGTGAGATTATCCCGGAGGGTTCGCAGGTCTGCACCGCCTGCCGCAATAAATACGACATTGTGACCGGGGAAACAGAAGAAATGGCACAAGAACTGCGGGACGTAGCAGACGTGCTGAAAATCACAGAGGGCACAGACACAAACATTAGAAAGTCAATGGAAAGCATATTGAGGATTGCGGACAGACTGGAAAGGACAAGCAATGGCAAGAAAAGAAGATAAACAGCAACAGTATTTGCCGTTAATCGTAAGAGCAAAGTTACATACTGGCGGCAGGGACTATGAGAAAATCAAAGAGGAATTAAAGGGGCAGGGCTTCACCTGCAAGCAAATGAAAGGCATGGTGCGTGAGGGCAACTACTTTGACGGAATAGTGTTGTATTTGTCAAAGTGGAACTGGGACAACCACGAAAGCTGGCACCTTTACAACTGGGACGACAAGGACGACAAAGAAGTTATGCTGGGCATATACGAAGCCGAAGTGCTGGAAGTCCTGCAAGAAGAGGTGGACAACATAGACCACGAAACAGTCAAAAGGCAGGTGGCAGCAGCAGAAGACGCCCAGTACCAGAAGAGAAGAAAACAGCGCCAGCGACGCAAACAGAGAGCCAGCAAGGGCAGCAGGTATCACAGAAAATTCTTTTGACGGAGGAAATGACAATGGCGAAGATTTCAAAGAAAACAATAGAGAGTCTGCGGGAGTTCTTAGACCGTGGCTGCGATTATGCGGGGACACAAGAAACGGTGACGGAGATTGCAAACGAAGCGTTAAGGGAAAGCAGCTGCGAGTTGTGTCAGTGTGACGACGCCAGCGTGTGCGACTGGGACGGTGACGAAGTATGCACGGTAGAAGATTTTGCAAACATCTTCTGGGACAAAGCAGTTGAGAAAATCTTAAACGTGTTAGCTACGGAGGAATAAAGATGGCGAAAAAGAAGCAGAAGCATTACAGCGGGAAAGAATTACTATACCGCCGACAGCTGGAACGGCAGCAGGCAGAAGCGGAAGAAAAGACAAACAACATAAGAGTGCGCCAGCTGCACCAGATAAACGCAAGCAGCCGGGCTATTGGTTGGGCAAAACAGAAAATGAGGGAGGGCAAGAACAATGATTGCATTTCTGATTGAGGTTGTAAAAGCACTGGTAACATTCTTTGCGGTCTGCGTAGGGCTGGGCATTTTATATCTGGTCTTTGTAGTGGTCAGAGAAGTTGGCTGGGAGGTAAGAAGACAGAACAGAGAGAAACACGAACAGGAGGACAAAGAGGAATGAAAGCAGAATTTTTCAAGGCAGTGTGTCCGTTAGAGATTGGGGACACAGTAGCAATCAAGACAACAAAGGACGGAGAAACAAAAGAAGCGCTTTATTTGCCGCAGGGTTGCACAGTGATTACAACGGCAGCAGTTGCGCTGCATAAGGTCACAGACATTGCAACACTTCACTATCTGAAAAAAGGTGAAACACAGTTCTTGTATGAATTGGACGCCTGCGGGAAGTATGAACCATTGACCGTGAAAGTTCCGGTCAGAGAATTTGCAGAAGAACTGAAACGCCGGGGCAGATAATAACAAATACTTACGGAAGTATACAAAATATACAAATATACTTCCGTAAGATTGTGCAGAATGTCAATAGGCTTTATACTTCCGTAAGTATATAATAAAGACAGTTGAAGAAGTAAAGCAAACGGAGGTATAAAACATGAGAACATTTGAAGTTGGCAAGAGATACGGAGAAAGCGCAGTTGTATTTGAAATCACAAAGAGAACTGCAAAAACTGTCACATACGCAGCAATACATCACGCCGGAAGATACAACGAAAGCCGCAGAGAAGAAAAGCGGGTGAAAGTTCACGACTGGGGAAGCAGAGAAGTATTTTTCGCAGGCAGTGAAACAGTAGAAGCGTAAAAGACCGGGACAAGCGCCCGGAAACGGGAGGCAGTACCCCAGCTGGTAGAGGGACGGGCACGGTGAAATAAAACGGCAGCAGCCGTTGTCAGTCCGCGTCTATGATGTCGCTGGTTCAAATCCAGCCTGCCGCATTACTGGGAAAGCAACTATAAATTCATACCAGATACAAGGAGGAATACAACATGAAAGTATTATCAATTATCAATCTTAAAGGGGGAGTGGCAAAGACCATTTCCAGCGTAAACATGGCACATATTCTGGCAGCAGTAAAAGGCTTCAAAGTCCTGCTGATTGACAACGACAAGCAGGGCAACGCAAGCAAGATTATGAACCGCCACAGCTATGACCACAAGGGAACGGCAGAAGTAATGACACAGCGGGGCATTGACCCGGCAGAGGTTATCCAGCACACAGACTTTGACGGGCTGGACATTATCACAGCAAACATGAATTTGCTTACAGCCAATCTTGAAGTCATGCTGGACCAGTCCAGACCACAGCAGACCCGCTTTAAGAAGTTTCTTGACGGTTTACAGAATGAATATGACTACTGCATTATTGACAACGCCCCAGACATTAACATTTCAACCATAAATGCGCTGGTGGCTTCTGATGATGTGATGGTGCCTATTACCATTGATGATTTTGCAATAGACGGGCTGGCAGAACTGAAAGAACAGATTGACAACACCCGTGAGGATTTGAACCCACAGTTGCGCTTCTGCGGCTGCTTTGTCACACAGTACGACAGAACCAATGAAGCAGACACACAGGGCGAAGAGTTCTTGAAAACGCTTGAATATCCGGTTTTTGATACGCATATCAGAAAGACACCGAAAATGAAACCCAGCACATTTGAAAGATTACCAATCATTTTATATTCCCCACGCTGCGGCGCAAGTGCCGACTATAAAGCGTTAGTGGAAGAATGGTTGAGAATGTGACCAATTCGGACACGTTAGGAGGGAAAAGACAATGGCAGGAGCAGCAAAGAAATTCAACTTGACAGAGTTATTAAACCAGCGGTCAAAGGAAGCTGGGGAGCAGCAGAAAACAGAACAGCAGCAGGCGGCAGCAGGCGCAGAGGTTGTCACGTCCGAAGAGGGCGTGAGCAGCACAGCTGATATTTACGACCTTATACCATCAAAGGGCAACTTTTACAGCGTGGAGGACGTGCAGGACTTGAAACAGTCCATTGAACTTCTGGGAGTACTGCAACCGCTTCTGGTGACTGATGAAGAGGAAGACGGCAAGCGACGTATCATTGCAGGACACAGAAGACGGCTGGCGGTCATGCAGCTTGTGGACGAGGGAAAAGAGCGTTTCAGACGGGTTCCAATCTTAATCAAGCCAAAGAAAAACGCCATACTGGACAGACTGGCACTGATTATGGCAAACCGTTTCCGTGAAAAGACAGACTGGGAGCGTATGACAGAAGCACTGGAAACAGAAAAACTGGTACTGGAATTAAAAGAAAGCATGAACATTCCGGGCAGAACCCGTGATTTACTGGCAGAGATTATAGAAACCTCCCCGGCACAGGTAGGAAGATACAAGGCAATCTATAACAATATCATTCCAGAACTGATGGCAGAATTTAAGGCAAACAGAATTGTTGTATCTGTCATTTATGAAGCGTCCGGGTTGCCGGAAGATTACCAGAAGCAGGCGGCAGAGGTATTCAGAGAAAATGAAGTGCTGACATTATCAGACATTAAGCAGCTAAAGAAGAATTGGGAAGCGTCGCAGCAGGTACCGGGACAGATGGACATTAGCCAGATGGAAGAGAAGCAGGAAGCCGCAGGAACGGCAGAAAGTGCCACGGGCAATGAAACAGACCGGCAGCAGGAAGAAGCAGCCACAGAGGGAGCAGGAGAAGCAACAGAGCAGCAGCCAGAATATGTTGACCCACAGCCAGAAAGCATGACTTCACTTTGTTACAGCTGTACGCACTATGAAGAGTGCCACGACAAGACAGCAACCGTGACAAACTGCAATGCCTATGAAAACCGCAAAGAAGCCCAGAAAACGGACGAAGAGCGGTATAACGAAGAGCAGGCAGCTATTGACCGGGAAACACAAAAGAAACTGCGTGAAATGCAGCAGGAAGAGAAAATGCAACATTTGCCGTCTGATGATAGAAAAGAAAAAACAATCAGAGTATCACCGGACAAAATGAAAGCCGTTGCAATCGACCACACAAGACCATATATGATTTTGAAAAATGACGATTACAGAGAGGGCGACACAGTGGAACTGATTGAGTTTGCAGAGGGTAGAGCAACCGGGAATACGGCAGACATGAAAATTATCTGCATGGACGACGACACGACCAGCAGCGCACTTGAAGAGGGCTATTGTGTAATAGCATTGCAGCAGAAGTGATTTGGAGGTGTGAAAAGTGAAAGGGCAATTAAACTTATTTGAACCGGAGTTCATAAAAGACATAGATTGCACCGTTGACACACCAGTGGTCAGAGGGAACAAAGACAAACCCATATATGGAACAGGAAAACGCATAAAACCCAGAGTGCAGGGCAGAAGAGAAACAAAGCACATGGAAGAAATATATCTTGAAGAATTGCTGCCGCTGGAAGAATACGACTTGATTGTTGTTTTAATATCTGGCGGCAAAGACAGCATAGCAACATACTTCAAATTGCGTGAACTGGGAGTGCCTAAAAGCAAGATTGAGTTCTGGCACCATGACATAGACGGAGGAAACCCGGAACGCCACATGGACTGGCGCTGTACACAAAGCTACATGAAAGCACTTGCGGACGCAGAGGGAATACCGCTGCGGCTATCATGGAGAAAAGGCGGCTTCTTTGGTGAATTGTACAGAATAGGAGCCAGCAAGCCTATTGAATGGGTAGACCCGGAAACCGGGGAAATAATGAGCGCAAAGGAAACACCACAGCAGGCAGCGTGCAGGAAGATTGAAGAAAGCAACGTAGAGAACAAAGAAGAACTGCTGAAAGAATACGGCTGCCGCATGAAGTTTCCTGCAAAGTCTGGAAATTTAATGACAAGATGGTGCAGCCCTTATTTGAAAATAGACGTTGCAGCAACGGTCCTGCGAAATCTGGAAGAGGTGAAAGAAAATTCAAAAGTTTTAATATGCAGCGGGGAACGTAGAGGGGAAAGCACCGGGCGTTCAAAATACAACGAAATGGAAATATATTTCAGAGCCAATGCAGAAAAGAAACTGAAAAGAACAGTTCACCAGTGGCGCCCGGTCATTGATTATTCAGAAAAAGACGTGTGGGAAGTGATGAAAAGAAACAAAGTGAACCCGCACCCGTGTTACCGGGCAGGCTGGAACCGTTGTAGCTGCGCCGGGTGCATATTTTCAACACCGGAACTGTTTGCAGGGTTCAAAGAGTTGTACCCACAGGAATTTGAAGAAATGAAACATGATGAAAAGGCGCTGGGCTTCACACTGGACAACAAATGCGACCTTGAAACGTACATTGAGGGAGCAAAGCCGTGTTTATACAAGGGCGACAAAGAAGCAATACATAGTCTGATAACAGGGATATTCACAGAAAGTCAAATATTTATTGACGGTCAATGGAAATACCCAGCAGGAGCGTTCCACGGCGCAGAGGGTGGACCGTGTTAGAAATTAGGAGGTGCGAAAATGCCAATAAACATGACAGATTACAGAATGATTATCAACGAAAGAGTATACAACGTATTGCAAATTATGATTGATTTTGCAGGACCGTCAGAAGAGGGGAAACCACCAAAGCCGAAGTTTATTGACGCAGTATACATTGACGAAGACGGAACAATAAAAACCATACGTGATGAAGCGTGGTGCTTTCAGTTTGTGAGAAGAAACGGAGGTGCAGCAGATGGAAAGACCAATAATAATGCTTAATACAGACAATATGCCCGTGTTTTGCCGAAACCAGTGCGCAAATACAAAATGCGCAAAGCACATTTCAAAAGCCTATGAGTGCGGCGGTTCATGTTCAATGCGGCTATTGAGAGGGGAACCGGAGTGCGCAGGCTACATATCACGGAGGAAGCGCAAATGAAAGAAAATGTTTGCGTAAACTGCAAATATTACGAAAGCTGCGGAAAGCCGGAAAAATACATAAAGTGCATGGGGTACAAAGAGAAAGAGCGGCAGCAGGCAGCAGGAGAACACGCAGTTGACGTGCAAGACGGATAGAAGCCGGGAAAGACTGGCAAAAACAAAGAATGGAGGAAAAGCAAATGGCGCAGGCAATGGAAAAAGGCAGGGTTATTGAATTGCTGGAATATTACAAAGACATAGACGGGGAGGTGAGTATATACAGAAAGATTATAAGTGACTTAACGGACCAATACTACAATCCCATTGGCGCTATACAATGCGACGGTCTACCAAAAGGAAAAAATAATATATCACGACAAACAGAAAATATGGCGCTTAATATTCCAGATTATGTCAGCGGCGAAATTAGAGAGTATGAAGCAAAGGTGCAGCAGTTGCAAGCCTTAAAGGCACAGATTTTGCAGGAAGTTTCAAGGCTGAAACTGAAAGAAAAGCGCATTATTTTTGATTTTTACATGCACAACCTCAAATGGGAACAAGTAGCGGTACGCAATTCATACAGTGAAAGACAGTGTAAGAATATCAGAGATACAGCACTTGAAACACTTTCGCAGAGGTTTGAAAAGAACCAGATTATTTCACAATTTCAGAGGATTGCATAAGCAATCATTGCCCGCCATTGCCTGCGTTTTACTGGTATAATTTAAGCCAGTGAAGCAGGCTTTAAGCCGTTATATTTGCACGTTGGCAATAGTGGGCTTTGGTGATTTTTTGAATTTACAAAGCCCATAATTTTTTATACTTCCGTAAACTGGAAGAGTTGGAAAGAATGAAAACGAACGAAAAGAGGTGAGAAGATGGGAAGACCACGGAACCCGGAACGGGACAAGTCAATGCAACGCTATCTGGACACAGACGGCAAGATTGAAACAGCGGAACTGGCGAAGCTGGCAGGGGTGCCAGAAGTGCGGATAAGAAAATGGAAGTCAGAAGACAGCTGGGACGAAGCACTGAAAAACAAGCCGAAAAAAAGAGGGGGTCAAAAAGGCAACAAAAATGCTGCCGGAAAAACCCCAGCAAAAAAGGGCAATAAAAACGCCGTAACACATGGGGCATTTGCGCAGGCGGGATATGAAGACATAGACCCGGAGCAGGCGGCAGCCATACAGAACATGGGCACACCGTCCGCAATGTCACAAATGATGGAGGAATTGCAGGCACTATATCTGCGCAAAGCCTATCTGGAAAGCCTATTGAAAGAGTATGAAAGCCCAGAAGCAGGCGGCTTTTACACAGATAAAATAGTACACATGATTGTACCAAAGAGCATGGAAGAAAGACAGCAGGAAGAGGACTGCGGCATGGAACACCAGCAGTGCGCAGACCCAGAGGGAAGCAAGACAGAAACATATAAAACAGCCATGAAGTCTGTCATTAAGTCCAGCCCATTTGAACGGGCAATGAAAGTGGAAGCCGAACTAAACAAGCTGCATGGGCGTATCATCAAGCAGCTGGATAGTATCAAGGCGTATGAGTTAGAGGACAGACGCTTGCAGCTTGCAGAGAAGCAACTCGAATTGAATAAACAGAAGCTAACGGGCGAATTTGAGATTGACCCGGACGGAAGCACCGAAAACGACGAAATCACAGACGTTGTGGACGACGTTTAATAGGTTCTTCTGGCGGTCTGGAAGCACTGCGGGTACGGCGACGCCCAAAACCTGCCCAGATATAATTTTGAAAATTTCATTTCCGCTTCCGACCCCGGTAAAAATAAATGGGTGGGGGTTAAAAAAGAAAAAAATGTGACCAATTCGGACACAAAAGAAAGGGGGTGCGGTTTTTGAAAGCGTACACTTCAAAGGCGGTTGCTAAGTGGCTGGATATTTCAGAACGCAGAGTGCGCCAGTTGCGTGACGAAAAGGTTATAACGGAAATCAGACCGGGGCTGTACGACTTGAAGACCGTAAACCACCAGTACATAAATTATTTGCGCAAAAACAACCCGGAAAGTGAAAGCGCAATAGATTATAACGCAGAACGTGCAAAGCTGGTCAGAGCAAAAAGAGAAGCACAAGAACTGGAATTGCAGCTGCGCAGAAATGAGGTACACACCACAGAGGACGTGGAACAGGTAATGACAGACACACTTGTTAGGTTCAAAACAAGGCTTATGGCTATACCTGCAAAGTTAAGCCCCATTTTATCAAAGAAAAAGGACCAGACAGAAATATTTAAGCTGCTGAAAAGCGCCATTGATGAAGCGTTGGAAGAACTTTCGGACTTCCAGACGGTGTTTGGGTACGGTGTAGACAATGAAGAAAAACACAGTTGATATGTTCACACGGATTTTCAAAGTGCTACAACCACCGCCAGAAATGACACTTTCACAGTGGGCAGATAAGTTCCGCAGACTGTCTGCCGGGTCTTCCGCAGAGCCGGGACGCTGGAAGACAGCAAAGGCGCCGTATCAAAAAGAGATTATGGACGCCATAACAGATATTACAATAAAAAAAGTCGTGATTATGTCAGCAGCACAGGTGGGAAAGACAGACGCAATGGTGCTGAACCCTATTGGATATTATGTGCATTATGACCCGTCACCGATTATGGTTATACAGCCGACAATAGACATGGCAGAGAAGTTTTCAAAAGAAAAACTGTCACCTATGTTGCGTGATACACCCGTACTGGCTGACCGTATCAATGAGAAGAGCCGCAACAGCGGTAACACAATCATGCAAAAGATATTTCCGGGCGGCTTCATAACGATTGCAGGCGCAAACAGCCCAACGGGACTGCGAAGCCACACAATCAGAATATTGCTTGCAGACGAGATAGACGCATACCCAGCCAGTGCAGGAAAAGAGGGCGACCCACTTTTACTGGCTTCAAAGCGTCAGACAACATTCTGGAATAAAAAGCAGGTGGACATTTCAACACCGACAGTCAAAGGGGCTTCCAGAATAGAAGTGGAGTACGAAAACAGCAGCCGGGGAGAATGGAACGCACCGTGCCCGTGCTGCGGAGAACTGCAACCGCTGGTCTGGTCAAATGTTGTGTTCGACAAAAACGACCTATCAGAAATCAGATACGCTTGCAGCAAGTGCGGCGTCATATCAAGTGAAGCAGAATGGAAAGAACACTTTATTGACGGAACCTTTGTACATGAAGACCCAGACAACCCCGTGCGTGGGTTCCACTTGAACACGCTTGCTTCCACATTGACCACATGGCAAGAAGTTGTTGAAAAGTTTCTGACGGCAAATGACCAGATGAAAAAAGGCAACGTGGAACTTATGAAAGTATGGACTAATACCGAAATGGGGCAAACGTGGGAAGAAGACGGGGAAACCATAGAAGACGACGAACTGATGAAACGCCGGGAGAAATACAAGTGCGAAGTGCCAGAAGAAGTGCTGTACTTGACAGCTGGCGTAGATACGCAGGACGACAGATTTGAAATTGAAGTTGTGGGCTGGGGTCCAGAATATGAAAGCTGGGGCATTAGGTATGCGGCAATATACGGCGACAATTCAGACATCAACAATCAAGTCTGGCAAGACCTTGACACATTCTTATTGCAGACCTTTGAAAAACCAGACGGAACGAAAATGAAGCTGTCATGCGTCTGCATTGATAGTGGAGGACACAGAACCAATCAAGTATATAAATTCTGCAAAGCCCGGTTCAATCGCAGAGTATTTGCAATCAAAGGTTCAAACGATAGCGCCGCAGCGTATATCCAGAAGCCATCAAAAAGCAACCGTGAGGGCGCATATCTTTTCACACTGGGAGTTGATACCGGAAAAAGCCTGCTTATGGACAGACTAAAGCTGGAGGAAGAGGGACCCGGCTTTTGCCATTTTCCAAAAGAAGAGGGCAAGGGATATGACGAAAAGTATTTCAAGGGCTTAACGTCAGAAAAAAAGGTAATGCGTTACAAGATGGGCAGACCATATTTCGCATGGGAACTGAAAGACAAAGGCGAACACAAACGAAATGAAGCGCTGGACTGCCGAAACTACGCAACGGCAGCCATTGAAATTATCAACGTACCATTGAAAAAACCAGACAAAAAGAAAGACGCCACACAAGCAAAGAAAATTGTAAAACGTGGCAGAAGAAGAAGTGGAGGAATTTTATAAATGGCAGGAATTACACTGGAAACAGCAAAAAGACACCTTGACGCATGGCTGGAAGCAGAACTGGCAGTGACAAACGCCCAGTCATACACGATAGGCAGCAGGACTATGACAAAAGCCAATCTGACCGAAATTAGAAAGTCTATTGAATATTGGCAAGGGAAAGTCACTGCGCTTGAAAATGCGGCAAAATATGGCGGCAGGAACCGTGCAAAACGATTTGTACCACGGGATTTATAAAACATTGCCCGTGATTGCCCGTTTTGGGGCTTTATTTCCCCCCATTGCCCGCAAAAATGGGGTAATATTGTAGCGTGAATAAGTGAGAAAAGACAAAAAGCACCCGTGAAAAGGTGCTTTTTTCATGCAATAAAGGAGGTGAAAGCGTGGGAATTGCAGCGGGAATTGATAAGGCAATAGCAGTCATAGCACCGCAAGCAGCACTGAAAAGAACGGTTGCAAGGCAGAAAATGCAGATTTTAGACAGCGGGTATGGCAATTATGGCGCCAGCGTCACAAAGAAATCACTTGCAGGCTGGCTTCATGCAGGCGGCAGCAGTCGCGAGGACATAGAAGACAATGTATCTGTATTGCGCCAGCGTACCCGTGATTTATACATGGGCGTGCCGCTGGCAAATGGGGCAGTCAAAACCATGCGCACCAACATTGTTGGACGTGGGCTGCGGTTGAAATCGACCATTGACGCAGAAACGCTGGGAATTTCACCAGAAGAACGCCGGAACCTTGAAAAAAAGATTGAAAAAGAGTGGTCTATCTGGGCTGAAAGCAATGATTGCGATATGTCAAGGATAGATAACTTTTACGAGTTGCAGCAGTTGGCTTTTATGAACTGGCTTATTTCTGGGGATTGTCTGGCGGTATTGCCAGTCAAACCACGAATAAACCAGCCGTATGACCTGCGTGTGCAGCTAATAGAAGCAGACAGACTTTGCAGCCCGGACGACTGCGACACCATAGACAACAAGATTGTTGGAGGTGTAGAGGTTGACAAGTCCGGGGAAGTGATAGCGTATCACATAGCGAACCACCACCCGTTGTCATACGCATACAATGACATAAGCTGGCAGAGGGTTGAAGCATACGGACAAAAGACCGGAAGAAGAAACGTGCTTCACATGATGAACCGGGAAAGAATAGGACAGCGCAGGGGCGTTCCGTTCCTTGCGCCAGTCATTGAAAGTTTGAAACAGCTTGGAAGATACACGGACGCAGAGCTTGTGGCTGCGGTTGTGTCTGGTATGTTTACCATTTTCATTGAAAAGGCAGACGCCAGCGCAGAAGACGCCATAGGAAGTATGCTGCCGGAAGAAGTGCAGGTAGACGCAGAAGACGAAAGCACCATTGAACTTGCGCCGGGCGCCGTTATCGACTTAAACGAGGGCGAGAAAGCCCACGACACGAACCCGGGAAGACCAAACGCCAATTTTGGCGGCTTTGTAGAAGCAATATGCCAGCAGATAGGCGCAGCACTTGAAATTCCGTATGAATTACTTGTGAAGCGTTTTAATTCCAGCTATACAGCCAGCAAAGGTGCGCTGGAAGAAGCATGGAAAATGTTTAATATGTACCGTGACTGGCTATCAACGGACTTTTGCCAGCCAGTATATGAAGAATGGCTGACGGAAGCAGTAGCAAAAGGACGTATCAAAGCACCGGGCTTTTTTACTGACCCGGCAATAAGAAAAGCATATTGCGGGGCAAAGTGGAACGGACCTGCAAAAGGTATGCTTGACCCGGTAAAAGAGGTTACAGCCGCAGAAAAGAGAGTGTCAAACGGCTTTAGCACCAGAAGTGATGAAGCAATGCAAATGACGGGAAGCAACTTTTATAACAATGTCGAACAGTTGAAACACGAAGAAAAAGAACTGAAAGAGGTGAAGAAAATTGCCAATGGAACCACAAACAAACAGAACACCCCAGCAGAACCCGCAGACAATGCCGGGAATGAACCAGCAGCAGGACAGCAGAACACCGGGCAATCCTTACGGGGTGACAACAAATAAATTCTGGGACTTTATCCCGGCAACAGGGGACAAGCCGCCAGAACTGCTTTTATACGGAGCAATAAGCAGCCAGCAGTCATGGTGGGAAGACAGGGTGACGCCACAGCAATTCAATCAAGAACTTGCGGCGCTTGGTGATGTGCCAGAAATTATCGTGCGCATTAACAGCGGCGGCGGTGATGTGTTCGCAGCAAATGCGATTTTTACGAGATTGAAAGATTGTTCAGCGAAAGTGACAGTCAAAATTGATGGCTGGGCAGCTTCCGCAGCCACAATCATTGCTATGGCAGGCGACACAATCAAGATTGCCAGAAATGGTGTATTTATGATACATGACCCCGCAATGACAGTCTGGGACACTTTCAGAGCAGAAGACTTTTTGAAGATGGCTGATGAACTGAAAGTGATTAAACAAAGCATTGTCAATACATACGCCAGTAAGACTGGCAAAAAGACAGAGGACATAGAACAGCTTATGTCAAATGAAACATGGTGGACGGGCGACATTGCCGTTGAAAACGGCTTTTGTGATGAATTGATGTTTGAAGACAGCACAACAGTTGTTGAAAATTCTTCAAAAATCGTTGTCAATTCAGTGCCTATTGACGTTTCCATGTTCAAGAGTATTCCAACCCAGTTATTAAACAGCCCGCACAATCAAAATCCGGGTAGTTTAGTAAATAGTGCAACAGAACCTATCAACAAGCCACAGGAAAAGGAGGAACCACAAATGGCAGCACCAGAAAACAAAATCACAACGGTTGACGCACTAAAAGCCGCATACCCGGATTTAGTAGCGACAATCCAGAATGAAGCAGCAGCCGCAGAACGTGCCAGAATTAAAGGCATTGAAGACTTGGCAAACGGCAACTATGACGCAATCGCAAAGGACGCAAAGTTTGACAACCCTATTTCTGCACAGGAAATGGCAGTTAAAATCATTTCAGAGCAGAACAAAGCGGGCGGCAACTACATTCAGAACCGCCAACAGGACGCAGAAAACAGCGGTGCAAACGGCGTGCAGGGAGCAGCACCGGAGGACAACGCAGGAGAGAACGGCAAGAACGTGTTTGACGCCGCTATTGACAAGTTGTTTCCAGACGAGAAATAAGGAGGTACAAGCAAATGGGTGAATATGCAGTAGAAAAAAGAGAAATCACACCGAAGAACTTTTTTGCTGGTGATTTTCCAACAGTACCGGAAACCGGAACAGCAAATGCAGCTATCAAGGAATATGCACCAGTAATGATTGACACTGCGAATGACAACAAGATTATTCCAGTTGCAAAAGGAAGCGAAGCAAGCGCAATCGGTATTGCTGCTGCGGCAGCAGGAAACGACGAACCAGTAACATATTACATGACAGGTGAGTTTTTCGCTGACGCATTAGCACTTGAAAGCGGGGCAGATTTGGCAAAAATCAAAGAAGCACTGCGCAAGGTATCAATCTTTTTGAGATAAGGAGGAAGAACAACAATGGCAAACGAAGTATCTATTTACGAACCACGGACAATGGGCAGAGTGGTTCAGAAGTTACCGCCCGTGCGTACTTTTTTCAGAAGTACATTTTTCAGACATGAAGAAACATTCACCACAAAGGACGTTGACGTTGACTTTAGAAAGGGCAGCAGAAAGGTTGCACCGTTCGTCAGCAGATTAGTTGGTGGAAAGGTAGTGCCAAACACTGGCTATCAGACAAAGACATATACACCGCCTTTAGTTGCACCGGAGAAAGTGACAACCGTTGATGATTTGTTAATCAGAAGACCGGGCGAAAGTCTTTATTCTGGCAGAACACCTGCGGAACGTGCCGTACTTAAAATGGCAGATGACTTCAAGGAGTTAAGAGAGCAGATTTTAAGACGTGAAGAACTGATGTGCGCACAGACAATCTTCACTGGCGCAATCCCTATCATTGGCGACGGAGTGAATGAAGTAATTGACTTTTCTTTTACAAACAAAGAAACTATTTCAGTTGAAAAAAACAAGTGGACTGCTGACACTTCCGACCCTATCGCAGATATTAAACGCTGGCACGAAACAGTACAGAAGAAAGGTTTTGTGAACTGCGACATTTGCGTAATGGGAAGTGACGTTGCAAATGCGTTTGTAAATCACCCAAAGGTGCAGAAAATGCTTGATGTGAAAAACTTCAATCTTGCAGTTATCCAGCCTAAGCAGTTACCGAACGGCGTCACATACATTGGCACAATTCACGAACTGGGACTTGATATTTACAAGTACAACGAGTGGTATCTTGACGACTGGACAAACCCGGACGCACCGGAGGACAAGCCGCTTGTACCTGCGGACAGTTTAGCACTGTTAAGCACAAATGCTGATTATTCCATGTACTATGGAGCAATCACACTTATTAAGGAACCAGACGGCAACTTTGTGACCGTAGAGGGTAAATATGTACCGGACACATGGACAAAGCGCAAGCCTGCCCGCCGCTTCCTCAATCTGTCTTCTGCACCGTTATGCGTTCCGCATGATGTAGACAGCTGGTTTGTTGCAACACCTATCTAATGGACTTCAAAGCACAGCTTGCCAGTGACATGAAAGTGTTTCACAACTGCGGAGAAATGGCAACTATGACTGATATATGGTATCAAGGCAAGAAACACTATTTGCCCATAATCATTGACCACACGGCAGCCGACGAACGGCAGAGAGGAAACGGGGACAATGCAGAGGTATAAACCGTGCTTCTTGTCTGGTCTATATGTCGTTATATGATTTTGGTTGCGTTCCAAAAAAAGGACGCCAGCTTGAAATTGACGAAGCCGGGGCAATCAATATGTATAACATTTCAAAAGCAGACTGCGAGGACGGGGAAATAATTCTTGAATTGGAGATGTTGGAAGAATGATTGAAATAACATCTGACGCAATAGAAAGAGTGGGAACCCTGCTGGCAGACGTTCCAAAAGGTGCAGAAAGAGTATTTGCCAGCGCTATGAACCGTGGTATTTCCAGAGTGAAGACACAGGCAATAAAGCAGGTAAAAACCGTATATGCCGTAAATGGCGCAGCACTGACGAAAGCAACCAGAATAAATATAACCAAAGCCAGCACGGGAAACCTTGCGGGCTTTGTTTCGTTTTCCGGCGTGAAAATACCGCTGTACAAATTCAAAGTAACGCCGACGAAGCCCGGAACTGGAAAACAGGTGCGGGCAGCAGTCAAAAAAGGTGGCAGCGGGACACCGTTTGAAGACGCTTTCGTTGCAGAAATGAAAAGCAATGGTCACACAGGAGTATTTGAGAGGACAGGGCGCAAGCGTTTTCCGATTGAAGAGAAAATGGGACTATCAGCAGCACAGATGGTAGGGAACGAAGATATTATAGACGGGCTGGAAAAGGAAGCACAAGAACTGGTAAACGAAAGAATTATACACGAAATGAACAGGATTTTGAACGGTTATGGAGGGTAAAGCGTTATGACACCAGTTTTTTTGTTGGAAGAATTGCAGAAATTCATTAGTTCCAAAACGTCTGACATTATTTTGCCAGTGCGAACCAGAACGGGAAGCAACGAAGAAAAAGAAAGAGCAGCAGCAGTTTATAAAATGGGGCTGCCGGAAGCAGACGACGTACAACAGAAAGTGCCATACATTCTATTAAAGTTCCTAACAGGGACGGACGACAAGAAAGCAGGCGAACCAGAGGAAGACAGCTGCAAAGTAAGAATAATATTTGCGGTGTATTCAGAAGATGGGCAGGACGGACCACTGGCACTTCTTAATCTGATTTTGAGAGTGCGCAGCGAATTGAAGAAAGCCGGGACAATCGGCGGCGGTCAATTTGCTTTGGAACTGCCGCTGGAATATATCGTATATCAAGACACCACGCCGCCATATTACATGGGCGAAATGGTGACAAATTGGAGTATGCCAGTCACGCAACGTGATGTGGCAGAGATTTTGCACAATTTATAGACAGGAGGAAGACGAAATGGCAAAAGCGACCACAGCAAGCGCCACAGAAGCCGAAAAGGACGCTGAA